>Ga0181552_10001854_pt1 | contig 15923 bp, 18 predicted proteins | sample 011ome_18_FD_130583 | JGI IMG/M metagenome (GOLD analysis project Ga0181552, IMG submission 130583) | Coastal salt marsh microbial communities from the Groves Creek Marsh, Skidaway Island, Georgia - 011501BT metaG (megahit assembly) | ecosystem: Environmental > Aquatic > Marine > Intertidal...
AATAACCATTATTCAATGTCAGATGAAAAAAGAAAAAAACTTATGGATGTTTTAAACAATCTAGTAACACTAAAAAGTAGTATCAAAGAAAAATAACTAATAAAGACAATTATGGCTAAGAAATCGACTGTAAAAGTTAGACTGGTTCCTGAGGATAAAACAGATAGTAAATTCTATTATTATGCCAAGAAGCCTACAGCTGGCCTTAAAGCTAAAGATAAATTAAGATTGAAAAAGTATAATCCTGCAACTCAGAAACACGAGTGGTTTGTGGAAAAGAAGCTTCCACCTCATAGTAAATAAATAATTGCTTATTTTCTTTTTTTGAACTCTTTCTTCTCGTAATCAATAAAATTCCAAATCATTGATTTCCAAATTGATTTAATTAAATTTGGATCTGCAGACTTTGATTTTGCTGCTTTTGCAACCTTAGTCAAAATCGATTTTATTCTTTTTTGATCAATAATTTGTGATTTCTTAGTTTTAGACTCCAAAGCTAAATTTACCATTTTTGACCTTTTGACAATTAGTGGCAATAATTTTGAGTCAATCTTATCTATTTCAATCCGAGCTTTATTAAGTTTTTGCTTATCTGTTAAATTCTTATTCATTATTTTTTAAAAGGTTTTAAAATATATATTGATGGAAAAATCCAGATTATACCAAAGAACATATAGACGACTAGCTCAATTAACCAATGGTTAAGTTTGAAAAATGATAAAAGTGCCATAACTAATAGACTATATAATGAAATGGCAAATATAAATAACACTATACTCATAATTTTTTTTAATTTATTCATAGCAATTATATTTAAGTATGAAGACGAATAAAATCAATCTATTTTCAATTTGGCTCCATATTCTTGGTCTCTTGGTAATTTCAATAATCATTATTGGTGGTTACACAAGAATTTCAGACTCTGGTTTATCAATAACAGAGTGGGAGCCTATATCTGGTATCCTATACCCTCTGTCTAATCAATCGTGGTTGAATGAATTTGCAAAATATAAACTTACAGATGAATTCAAGCTCATTAATAGCAATATGACACTTAATGAGTTTAAATTTATCTATTTTTGGGAGTGGTTTCATAGATTTTTTGCAAGGTTAATTGGGATTATCTTCTTAATCCCATTATTTATAATGATTTTGAAAAAACAATTACCCAAAAAATTTACAGCGCATGTCAGCATTATTGGTTTTTTACTGGCGATTCAAGCTATTGTGGGCTGGTACATGGTTAAAAGTGGTTTAGTTGATCGTGTTGATGTGAGTCATTACAGATTAAGTGTTCATTTAATTAATGCTTTTTTAATTTTGGGAATAATAATTTTTACGATAGTTAGCTCATTGGATAAATTTTATGATGTTAGAATTAAAAAATCAAAAAACATCTTAATTTTATTTTCTATATTTCTTTTTTTTCAGATTTTTTATGGCGCTTTCGTATCTGGAACTCATTCAGGCTTATTAAGTAATACTTGGCCAAATTATAACGGCAAATTAATTCCAGATAATGCGCTTGATTTAATTCCAGTTTGGATGAATTTTTTTGAAAACAAAAACTTTATATTATTTTTTCATCGAAGCTTTGCATTCGTACTTTTAGCACTCATGTTAGTTTTAAATTTAAAAATGTTAAAAAATAAAATTCAGGGCTCTTCAAAATTTTTGCTATTTATTTTAAATCTATCTTTTTTGCTTCAGATTTTGTTGGGCATTTTTATGACTTTTCAAAATATACCTTGGTATGCCGCTTTAGCACACCAAGGTAACTCTATAATATTATTTACTATTACTATTTTTTTTCTTTCTCAATCATTAAAGAAGTTAGATAGCATCTAACGCATTAGATATATCATTAATAATATCATCAGCATGTTCAATACCAATTGATAATCTGACATAGCTTGCGTTAACTCCTGATGCTTCTAGATCCTCATCAGGTAATTGTGAGTGAGTTGTTGTTGCTGGATGAATAGCAAGACTTCTTGAGTCTCCAATATTGGCAACGTGATATAGCATATTCAAACTTTCAATAAATTTTTGACCTGCTTGTTTCCCACCTTTCAACTCTACGCCTATTAAAGCGCCAAATCCTCCATTGAGGTATTTTTTTGCTCTTCTTCCTGCTTCGCCATCATCAAGTCCAGCGTAAATTACTTTACTGACCTTATTGTGACGAGATAGAAATTCAGCTACTTTCTCAGCATTATCACAGTGCTGCCTCATTCTTAATGCAACAGTTTCAAGACCTTGAATTATCTGAAATGCATTAAAAGGAGTTAGGCAAGGGCCTAAATCTCTTAACATAACAACCCTAGCTCTAATGATATAAGCTATTGGACCAAGAGGTTTGGTTGCTTCTGTCCATACTGCACCATGGTAACTCGGATCAGGCTGATTTAAGAGGGGATGTCTTTTGGGGTCTTTTTCCCAATCAAATTTTCCACTATCTACAATTATTCCTCCAATTGAATTACCATGTCCTCCAATAAATTTAGTAAGTGAGTGTATTACTATAGCGGCTCCATGCTCTATGGGCTTACAAATAACTGGAGCAGATGTATTATCTATAATTAGAGGTATATTATATTCTTTTCCGATATCAGAGATTTCTTTTATTGGAAAAACTTTAAGCTTAGGATTTGGTAAGCTCTCACCGTAATAAGCTCTTGTATTATCATCGGTCATTTTTCTAAAATTTTCAGGATCAGCTGGATCAGCAAATCTTGCTTCAATTCCCTGGTCTTTAAGTGTATTTGCAAATAGATTGAAAGTTCCACCATATAGGTCTGTTGAGCAAACAATGTTATCGCCTGCTCTTGCTAGATTTTGAACACTTAATGCAGAAGCAGCTTGACCAGATGATACTCCAACTGCTCCAACTCCACCTTCTAATGCCGCAACTCTCTTTTCAAGTACATCAACAGTTGGGTTCATTATTCTAGAATAAATATTACCAAAGTCTTTTAATGCGAATAAATTAGCAGCATGTTCAGTATTATTAAATTGATACGAAGTTGTTTGATAGATAGGCACCGCTACTGATGTTGTAGAAGGATCAGATCTATAGTCTCCACCATGAAGGGATAAAGTTTCAGGATGAACAGACTCATTTGGTTTGAAATTATTTTTAGACATTTCGATCTCCTTTTTAATTATTAAAGTTATCGAATTTTCTGCTTAAAAAACCACTTGTAATGGGTTTATGGCTTAGCTGTGATTGATTGTCCGCAAGCTGCATAAAATCGACAATCTGATTATGAACTGATTATATTTATTGTAAAGTTTTCTATTTATATGATTAATTTTTATTAGGTATAATAATACCATCATTTTAGTTATTGATTTTAAATACTTTTATTATATTTATTGACTTTATAAATCTAATCTTTAAAAGATCGCTCAATGACAACGACAAAATTTATAAAACAAACTAAATCAGCAAACGTATCTACAGTTGAAAAGAAATGGCTTTTAATTGATGCTGACAACGTGGTCTTGGGGCGTCTTGCTACAACCGTATCAAATTTATTAAGGGGCAAGCATAAGCCTAGTTATACGCCTCACGTGGATTGTGGAGACAATGTGATTATTATCAATGCTGACAAAGTCAAACTAACAGGCAACAAACTGAATGATAAAACATATTATTGGCACACAGGACATCCTGGAGGTATTAAAAGCAGAACTGCTAAAAAAATCTTGGAAAGTAAATTTCCGGATAGAGTTATCAGACTTGCCGTTAAAAGAATGATTCCAAAAGGACCCTTAGGTCGACAACAATTTTCAAATATGAAGGTTTATAATGGATCATCTCATCCACATGATGCCCAAGCTCCAGAGAAATTTAATATTAGTGAGATCATATAAGTATGGAAAATGTAGAAACTTCGGTTGAATCAATCATGGAGCCAAAAGTTGATAATTTAGGTCGTTCCTATGCAACTGGTAAAAGAAAAGATGCAATTGCTAGAGTGTGGATTAAGACTGGCTCAGGAAAGATTACAATCAATGGTAAAGAATCTAATAAATATTTTTCTAGACCTGTACTTAATATGCTTGTTAATCAGCCATTAGTGCTAACTAATAAGTTATCAAGTATTGATGCTAATATTACCGTTAGCGGTGGAGGATTATCAGGTCAAGCTGGCGCTGTTCGACACGGTGTTTCAAAAGCCTTATCTTTATTTGATCCTAATTTAAGAGGCGCCCTCAAGGCTGAAGGTTTTTTAACGAGAGACGCGCGAATTGTTGAGAGAAAAAAATATGGTAGAAGAAAAGCAAGACGTCGCTACCAGTTCTCAAAAAGATAATTACCTAATTTCTTTCACAAATTTTTTAGGAGACCTAATGTGTCTGAAACAATAAATATCTCTATACTAGGAGCCAGTGGATTTGTTGGAGCTGAATTAATTAAGTTATGTCTTAATCACCCAAATATTAATATTAATTCAATGTCCGCAAATAGTCAGGCTGGTCAAAAAATTAAAATTGATACATCGATTGAACTTGATAAAAAATATTGCCTTATTGATGAAATTGATTTTAATAAAATTGATTATGTTTTTAACTGTTTGCCAAATGTTAAATTACATTCATTAGTCAATTCTTTGCCAAATCACTTAAAAATAATTGATTTATCTGCTGATTTTAGATTAGACGACATTAAAGACTATAAAAATTGGTATGGATTTGATCATGACTCCTCAAAATTTAATAAAAATTTTATCTATGGACTTTCAGAGTTAAAACGAAATGAAATTAAGCATGCTATGAATATTGCAAATCCAGGTTGTTATGCAACAAGTGCACTTATACCATTGTTGCCTCTACTTGAAAAAAACATCATTAAAAATGATAACATTATTATTGATGCTAAATCTGGTTATTCAGGAGCTGGTAAAACAAAAAAAACAGAGGATCTCAAGGCAGAAGTTAATGAGAATATTAAAACATATGGCGTTGGGGATCACAAACATATAGCTGAGATTAATCAAGAGATAAAAAAAACATCAAAAATGAATAATTCTGAGGTTTTCTTTTCAGCTAATTTAATACCTGTAGAAAGAGGAATATTATCAAACATCTATATAAGTCCAAATAATGGAGTTAGTTTTGACGATATATATAACTGTTTATATAATACCTATAAAAGTGAAGTGTATGTAGATGTTTTAGAACCCAATGAAATTCCAATTACAAAAGATGTCGTTAATACAAATAAAGTCATTCTTGGCTTAAAAAAAGGATATAAAAAAGACATATTCTGCATTGTTAGTGTTCTTGACAACCTTCTTAAGGGAGCTGCTGGTCAGGCTATACAAAACTTCAATATTATGAATAACTTTGATGAGTTTTTAGGAATAAATTAATGCAAAAATTTTTTTTTATATTTGTTATTTTAAGCTTACTTGTAGGATGTTCATTTATTGAGTCAAAATCTTTTTATGAAACTTTTATTAATCCTAATTTAGACATTGAAATTGAAAATGAAGATAATGGTCAGGTCCCTGATCTTGAATCAGTGCCTGGGAGTAATGAATAAATGAAAAATAAGATAGGTATTGGTATTGCAGGATTAGGAACAGTAGGTGAAGGTTTTTTAAAGCAATTAAAAAAGTATAAGACTAATAATAAAAAAATTTCAAATTTTGAACTAATAAATATTGCTGTAAAGAATTTAAGAAAAAAAAGAAATGTTACAATTAAAAATCTTCCAATAATAAAAGATACTCTGAGCTTAGCATCAAACCCTAAGATTGATATTGTAATTGAATTAATTGGAGGTTCATCAGGAGTTGCGTATAAACTTGTCAAAAAATCACTCATGAATGGAAAGAGTGTTATTACTGCCAATAAAGCACTTCTTGCCATTCATGGAAATGAACTTATTAAGATTGCAGAGAAAAATAATTGTTTTATTAGTTTTGAGGCAGCAATTGCTGGAGGAATACCAGTTGTAAAAGCTATAAGGGAAAACTTAAAATTTAATGAAATAACCAAAGTTTATGGAATCTTAAATGGCACTTGTAATTATATACTTACTAAAATGGAGACTGAAGGTAAGGACTTTAATTCTGTTCTTAAAGATGCTCAAAACCTTGGCTTTGCTGAACTTGATCCATCATTTGATATAAAGGGAATTGATGCTGCTCATAAAATTACTCTTTTATCAAGCCTTGCTTTTAACGTGCCCGTAAATTTTTCTTCCACATATATAGAGGGGATTCAAAATATTGAAATAGACGACTTCAATTTTGTTAGAGAGTTTGGTTATAAAATTAAATTATTGGGCATTGCAAAGAAAAAAGGAAATCACTTCGAACAAAGAGTTCATCCTTGTCTAATTAAAAGTGACTCTGAAATTGCGAAAGTTGATAATGAACTAAATGCAGTAGTTATAGAGGATAAAGTAATTGGGAAAACTACCCTAATTGGACCAGGTGCAGGTGCAAATCCAACTGGGGCCGCTGTGAGTGCTGATTTAATTGATTATAGTAGAAAGAATTTTAATTTCCCTTTAGGTATGCCAATTAATGTTATTCAAAAATTAAAAAATTTGAAAATTTCAGACTCAAATTTTGCATATTATTTAAGAATAATTGGTAAAGATGAGATTGGAGTTATGGGAAGAATTACAGGAATTCTTGCTAGAAATAAAATTTCTATAGATGAGCAAAAGCAGCAGCATTATAAAAAAAGAGGATATGCCTCAATAGTTATAATAACTCATAATATTAGAGAAAAAGTTATGCTTAAAGCTATTAAAGAAATTAACAATATGAAGAGAATCAATAATAAGGTTAAGTTTATTAGAATTGAAAAAAGTTTATGAGCGAAATAGGTAAAAAATACTCGACTGGAATTTTAAGGTCAGCAGAAATGGCAGCTATATCATGTTCAAAATTAATTGGAGCTGGTGATAAAGAAGGAGCTGATCAATTAGCTGTAGATGCAATGAGATCTGCATTAAATGAAATAGATTTTAAAGGTCGCATAGTGATAGGCGAAGGTGAGAGAGATGAAGCCCCTATGCTGTACATCGGTGAAAAAGTTGGTTCTGGTAGTGGCGATGAAGTTGATATTGCTCTTGATCCTCTTGAAGGAACAACAATAACTTCTAAAGGGATGCCTAATTCATTGGCAGTAATTGCTGCAGCAAAAAAAGGTTGCCTGTTACATTCTCCTGACACCTACATGAATAAAATCGCAATTGGAAAAGGCTACTCAAATGACGTGATTGATCTGGACGCATCTGTTCAAGATAATATTAAAAGTCTTGCAGATGCCAAGAAAGTAAAACCAAGCGATATTAGTGCCTGTGTATTAGAACGTGATCGCCACTCAGAAATTATTGAGTCATTAAGAACAATTGGTTCAAAAGTCATTCTAATTCCAGACGGTGATGTCGCTGGAGTGATGATGACCTCACAAGAGGAAATTGATGTTGATATATATTTTGGTACTGGGGGTGCGCCTGAAGGTGTTTTAGCCGCCGCCGCTCTACAGTGCATAGGTGGTCAAATGCAAACAAGACTTGTCATAAGGAATGATGATGAAAAGAAAAGAGCTGAAAAAGCAGGAATCAAAGATCTAGACAAAAAGTACTTTATTGATGATTTGGCATCTGGAGATATTGTCTTTGTTGCAACAGGTGTAACTGAGGGTACAATGGTTAAAGGGGTAAAAAAATATTCGAATTCTTTTTTAACACATTCGATAGTACTTAGGTCTGATTTAAACACAACTCAATTTATACAAACTTACCATCCACAATCTATTTAATGCCTTTAAATCCTGAAGAAGATTTCAGATCATATACAAATAAAAAATGGCAGTTGAAGAAGTTTGATGAACGTATAGCAGAGCTAATATCTCAAAAATATGACCTAGATTATTTGTCGGCAAAATTATTTTCTATTAGAAATATAAATGTCGACGAAATTCATGAATATATAAATCCTTCATTAAAAGACCATACACCAGATCCAAGTATCCTTAAGGATATGAATATTGCTATTGAAAGAGTGGTAGATGGTATCAGAAAGAAAGAAAAGATTGCGGTGTTTGGAGATTATGATGTTGATGGCTCAACTTCATGTTCTATTTTAGTTAATTATTTTAAAAAAATTAATACTGATATTGTTTATCATATTCCAAATCGATTTACTGAGGGTTATGGCCCAAATATTGAAAGCTTTAGAAACTTTAAGAATAGAGATGTAAAAATTGTTTTTACTGTTGATTGTGGAACAATGTCTTTCGATGAAATGAGTTATTCTAAACAAGAAAAGTTAGATGTAATTATTCTTGATCATCATCAAGCTGAAATAAACTTACCTGAGGCATATGCAGTAATTAACCCAAATAGAATAGATGATAAGTCAGGACTTACTTATTTATCAGCTGCTGGAGTTACTTTTATGTTTCTCATTGCATTAAATAGAAAGCTTAGAGAGTTAAACTGGTTCGAAGAAAATGATATTAAAGAGCCTAATTTATTATCTTTACTAGATTTAGTAGCCTTAAGTACAATTTGTGATGCAGTACCATTGAAAGGCTTAAATAGATTATTTGTACTTAAGGGATTAGAAGTAATAAATAAAAAATATAATCATGGTCTAAACGCTTTAATAGAAAAATCTGCTATAAAATCTAAGGTTTCATCATATGATTTAGGCTTTAAACTTGGTCCTAGAATTAATGCTGCTGGTCGATTAGGTAATTCTAGTTATGGAACTGATTTATTAACTGCAAGTGATGAAGTTTTAGCAAAAGAACTTGCTTCTAAGTTGGATTATTTTAATCAAGAAAGAAAAACTATTGAAAGTTATGTGTTAGAAAAAGCTGATCAACAGGTAACTGATGATAAACTTAAAAAAAATATAATTATTGTAGCAGGTGAAGATTGGCATGAGGGTGTCATAGGTATTATAGCAAGTAGACTTAAAGATAAGTATAGTAAGCCATGTATTGTTATTTCAATAAATGAAAATCAAGCAAAAGGGTCAGGACGATCAATCAAAGGAATAGACTTAGGAAGTCTTGTGATAGCAGCTAAACAATCGAACATCATTGAAAATGGAGGAGGTCATTCAATGGCGGCTGGACTTTCATTAATGCCTGAGAAAATTTTAGAGCTTGAAAAGTTTTTAGATCAAAAACTTGAAAACACTAATCCAATTTTATTTAGTGATGAAAAATGTCTCAATGTTGACTCTGAAATTAGCTCAAGTGGCATAAATCTTGATGTTTACGATAGTATAGAAAAACTTGGTCCATTTGGATCAAGCAATCCTGAACCAACATTTGTTATAAAAAATGCTCTTTTAGCTGATGTAAAAATTATAGGTGATAATCATCTTAAGTGCTTAATAAAGAATAATGCTGGTTTTATAGAGGCTATGGCATTTAGAAGTTTAAAGAGTATCCTTGGTGATGAATTACAAAAAAATAAAGGAAATAAAGTTTCATTATTAGGAAAAATAAAGGTCAATGAATGGGGAGGCAGAAGAACGCCTCAGTTTTTTATAGAAGATATTGCTGAACAGATCCAATAATCTTGTATTGATTAAAATAAATTATTGGATATATAAATAGCTTAAAAGGTCCCTTCGTCTAGCGGTTAGGATATCTGGTTTTCATCCAGAAGATCACGGGTTCGAATCCCGTAGGGACCGCCATTTACCGTGAAATAATATTTGATAATTTTCTTTGAAATGAATTAGAATCTGGCTTTGTTAAAGCAGTATACCCCGCAATCGCATTTCCACTTCGATCAATTATTATTTTGTGAAAATTCCACCTTGGTACCCCAGAGATTAACCCAAGCTCTTTTTTGGTCCATTGAAAGAAAGGATGTGCATCTTTGCCTTTAACGACATATTTTTGAGTTAATGGAAAAGTTATTCCAAAAGAAGAGTCACAAAATTCTTTAATCTCTTTATTGTCACCACTTTCTTGATTTCCAAAATCATTTGATGGGACACCAATTACAATTAAACCATCGTTACTATATTTGTCGTACAATGCCTGTAAGCCATCATACTGATAAGTGAATCCACATAAGCTTGCAGTATTGACTACCATAATTATTTTTCCTTTAAAATCTGATAAATTGATATCATCGGTTTCATTTATTGATTTAAAAGTATAGTCGTATGCATTCATAGAAACAGCAGTGTTAATTGATAAAAGAATAAAGACAAAAAGATAATTTATTAATTTATTCACCTAAAATATCTAGAAGTTCATTAAAATATGTACATAAATACTTGCAAAATAGCCAATAGCAATGACCGGAGTCCATTTTAAGTGGCCAAAAAATGTATATAGGCCTTTAGCCTGTCCCATAAGTGCTACACCGGCTGCAGACCCAATAGACAACATACTTCCTCCAACACCTGCTGTGAGAGTAGCGAGTAGCCACTGACTAATAGGCATTGCTGGATCCATACTCAATACAGCAAACATAACTGGGATGTTATCAACGATTGCAGATAGTATACCAACTAAGATGTTTGCATTTGTCGCTCCCAAATCAGTATACATGAACTCAGAAGCCATTTCCAAGTATCCAATCATTCCAAGTCCACTAACAGCAATTATAACACCAAAAAAGAAGAGAAGTGTATCCCATTCGATATGAGCAATATTTTGTAATACATCATAGCTCTCAGTTGATGTAGTATCATATTGCTTAATGTAATATCCAAAAATTAAAAGATACGATAAGCCTGTCATCATTCCAAGAACAGGTGGCAGGTGAAAGAAGTTATGAAAAGATACAGCAGTTATAATTGTTAAAATACCAAGTAGTATCATCACTTTACCACCAAATTTTATTTCTATATTCTCAACATTTAGTGATGGTTGATCATCTTCAACAAAGAAGCTCATAACTACTGCAGGTATTATATAGTTTACGATTGATGGAACTACTAATTGAAAGAAAGTAAAGAAGTCAACTTTTCCTGCTTGCCATACCATTAAAGTCGTAATATCTCCGAAAGGACTAAATGCCCCACCTGCATTTGCAGCTACAACAATGTTTATACATGCTATTGATATAAATTTTGGACTCGAAGCTCCAACAGCCATTACAACGGCGCATAATACAAGCGCAGTTGTAAGATTATCTGCTAAAGGTGACATGAAGAATGCAATGACGCCAGTGATCCAAAATAATTGACGGTAACTAAAGTTCTTTTTTATAAGCCAAACTTTTAATACTTTAAAAACATTACGCTCTTCTAAGGCAGCTATATAAGTCATTGCAACTAGTAAAAAGAATGCAAGTTCAGCGTATTCTAGCAATCCGTGTCTAAATGTTTCCTCAACGATCTCTGCGTGAGGCGAGCCGCTATAAGCAATAGCTATAATTGCCCAAATTAATCCAGAAGCTAAAATTACCGGCTTGCTCTTTCTTAAATGAGTAAATTCTTCTGCCATCACTAATAAGTAAGAAACAGTAAATATAATTAGCGACAGTATTCCTGCGAACTGAAAGGTTAAATCAATTGGATGATGCATCTTTAAATATCCTAATTAAAAAAATTCTTGGTATTATAAAATACAGGAAGCAATATACTAAAAATATTAAACATAAAGCTTTTGCTTCATCCATTCTATAATTTCCCATCAATCTATATATGGTTTGTGTTAAAGTTGACAAGTCATTAGTGCCAAAAAATGAGATAATAACTAAATCACTAGATGACAAGATTGAGGAAACGCAAAAAGTATTAATTAATGGGCGTTTTAAACGACCTATGTCAACAGTTATGAATTTTGCAAATCCATATAAATTGAGACTATCTGACAAATTTGAATGTTCTTGAGAAACCCTAAAAAATGAGGGTGATAAGTAATTATAGCTAAAAGGTAAGATGAATATTGAGTTAATAATTATAACAATAATAATACTTGGAAAATTAATTTTTAGCAGTTCATTGATAAAAATATAGTATCCAACAGCAATGACCGCAGGAGAAAATATAATTAATATATAGAACCACAATTCTTTTCTTTTTTTTCCTCTACTAACAAACTCTAAGTTTCCGTAAGTAAGGATTAAAGTTAAAAGCCCTGAGAAAAAAGAAATTGTAAAAGTTGTAAATAGTGCTGGAAAAAAGAAATCACTTTGTATCACTGTCAAAAGCTTATTACTTATTCCATTTAAAATAATGCAAAATAAAGGTGAAAAAATAAAAACAATGATTAAAAAAATTAATATGTAATCAAATAAATATTTATATGAATAGGAATTATAGTTCAAACTTTTACGTCGATCATTTAATATAAAATTATTACTTTTAAAACTTTTAAAGAAAAAAATAAAAATAAGACCACAAGAAAAAATCTGCATCATTAAAAGTACTGTCGCTTGATTAAAATCATTTAAAAAAATTACAGATTGGTAGATTGCAACTTCAATTGTAGAATATTTTGGTCCACCGCCTAAAATTAGAATTGGTATAAAACTTACGAAACAGATAAAAGCAATCAAGACAAATAAACTTGGGATATTTTTTTTTATAATGGGCCATTCACTAGAAAAGAAAATTCCAGTGTGACTCAAACCCATTTGTCTTGCTAGGCTTTTCTCATTTGGGCTAATATCATTTAAACTTTGAACTAAGACTCTCGTTACAAGCGGAACGTTAAGCAGTACATGAGCCAACAAAATTCCATGCAAACCATAAATACTTATTATATCTCCATAAAATGTTATTATTCCCATTACAGAAATAATTGTTGGAAGAACAAAAATTATTGATAGAGAGTTAGTTACAATATTTATGCCATGAATATAATTATGCTTTACTAAAAGATATGCGAATATAACTCCTAGAATAATTGTTAGAAAAGCAGATAGGATTGATTGAAAAATAGTAAAGATTCCGATTGATAAAATATACTTCGAAAAAAGTAATTCTTTTTCAAAATCATAATAAGTGAGAATACTCAGCAATGGAATGAAAACACCTAAAATGATAAGAGAAAAACTAAAGAAAGAAAATATCTTTCTCAACTTAATTAACTGATGCCTGTAACCATTCCGAGATCAGGTCTTGAGTATTGTAATTTTTTGTTTCTAGTCTCTTTGGCTTATTAAGTTTATTCATTTTTTCTGGGACTGCATTACTATTCACAGGATACATTATATTTCTTGAAGATATGATTTTTTGAATATCTTCAGTTAGCATAAAATCAATAAATGATTTTGCTAAATCAAAGTTCGAAGCATCCTTATTAACCAAGACTATTTCCTCAGTTATTAAATGTCCTTCTTCAAAGATTAATGCTTCATATTTGTAATCGTCTTCATATTCATAGTGATAAAACGGTGATGTGCTATAACTTAAAACAAGGTCCGCTTTATTATCAAGAAACATACCGTATGCCTCCGACCATCCAGGTGTGTATGTAACTATTTGATCATTAATTAATTTAAATTCTTCAATAAATTGATCTGAATAAATTTGTTTCATCCATCTTAATAATCCAAGACCAACAGGACTTGTTCTTGGGTCTTGTACAACTATTTTCAGATCATTGTTTGAAGCAAGTTGCTCAAATGAGTTTGGAGGGTTTTTAATTTTTTCGTTATTATAAATAAAAGAAAAATAACCATAATCATATTTTGCCCAATAGAGTGTTTCTTTTTCATCAAAGTCGTTCACTTCTATTCCAAGAAGTATATCTTTGCCTTTTTGAAAAATATTACTGTTTAACGATCCAGCCTGATTAGTGGCAACATACTGAACATCGCAATTACAAATTTCTTCAAACCGATTTTCTATTTCAGGACCTGGGCCCCATTCGGAAGAAAATGAGTCATATGTTCCAATTGTAAGGATTTCTTTCGCAGATAAATGACTTGTTAATAGAAATAAAGTAAGTATTAAAATTTTTTTGATCATATTACTCCTCCGCTAGCATTATCTAGATCAGGTTATGGGTCGTTTACAATTAAACCTCTCAGCAGTTAAGCTCCCCGTTTCTATAATATATGAGACAAATCAAGATAATTAAATATAATATTTATTCATGGACCATAAATTTTTATCAAATATTGAAAATTATAAAATTGATGATGATCCAGGCCCTTTTTCAAAAAATAATGAATTTATTTATTATGCCGAAAAGGATGGAACCGTCTATAAAGGTTTTAAAGTTCTTGAAAAAAATTCAAACAAAGCAGGTATAGCTCACGGCGGGACGCATATAGCTTTTGCAGATGGTATAATGGGGTATACAGCATGGAAAACTCATAAACTTCCATGCCTGACTGCAAAATTGAGCGGTAATTATTTAGCTCCTGCTCCTTTAGGTTCTTGGGTATATGGCTTTGCTGAAATAACTAGAGCAACTAAGTCTATAATATTTATGAAGTGTAATTTATATATCAATGAGACTTTAATATTTAATGCTGATGGAATATTTAAAATTTTAAAAAATCATGGAACAAAGGATCCATCATAATGCTTAGAGAATTTAATGCAGATAATTTTAATTTAATCAAAAATGGTGAAATTAATCTTAATGTTTATTGTGATGGAAACGGTCCATTAGTGATTTTTGCTCATGGTTGGCCTGAGTCATGGTATACATGGAGACATCAAATTAAGTTTCTTATAAAAAATGGATTTTCTGTAGCTGCATTGGATATGAGAGGGTACGGAGAAACTTCAAAACCACATAATGTTGAAGACTATGACATTAAAAAATTAACATCTGATATAATTGCAACTGCCGACTATTTAAGTGCTGATAAATTTTACTTGATTGGTCATGATTGGGGTGCTCCGGTAGTTTGGAATACATGTCTTTATTATGAAACTAGAGTAATAAAAGCTTGTGGCATGTCTGTTCCATATTTAGTTTCAAGCAGCTCTCCAATTGAAACAATGAAATTTCTTTTTAAAGATTATTTTTTTTATATGCTTTACTTCCAGACTGAAGGTATTGTCGAAAAAGAATTAGAAAAAGATATGAGGCTATCTTTGCTTAATATTTATGGGTCATTGCAATCAGATGGATCTTCAACAGAAACATTTCAACCCAAGCCATTAACTAAGAATATGACTTTTCTCGACTCAATTGGTTCATTTAACACTATTCCTAAATGGTTAAGTGAGGAAGATTTCAACTATTTATTAAGTAGATTTCAAAAAGGAGGTATGCGAGGACCTATAAATTGGTATAGAAACATAAATCGTAATTGGGAAATTACAAAAGATACTCATGCATCAAAGGTAAATGTTCCATCATGTTTTATTACTGGAGACAGTGATCCAGTTAGTGCATGGGCTCCAATTGACAAAAACAATTATTCTCAACTTAAAGTAAATAAAATAATTAATGGCGCTGGACATTGGCTTCAGCAAGAAAAGCCAGATGAAGTAAACAAGATCATATTAGATTTTTTTAAATCTGATTAAATTGATTGCAGTATTATTTGATTTTATATACATTCAGTTCGTTTTCGGGGCGTAGCGCAGCCTGGTAGCGCATCTGGTTTGGGACCAGAGGGTCGCAAGTTCGAATCTTGCCGCCCCGACCATCATTAGTTATATTTATTCTATGACGAAACCAATAAATAGAGGCTTTAGAATGCCAGCTGAGTGGCATACTCATGAATGTTGCTGGATGCAGTGGCTTACAGAAACATTTCCATCTGAGGTTACTCCGTCATGGTCACATTTTGATTTAGACAAAGGTCGAATAGCTTGGTCAAATGTTGCCAATACTATTAGTAAATTTGAAAAATTAAAAATGATAGTTCATCCAAATGATCGAGCAAGTGCTAATGAGTTACTTGATGGAAACATAGATATTTTAGAACTTCCAATAAACGATGCGTGGTGCAGAGACTCAGGTGCAATTTTTTTACTAGACAAAGATGGTAA
>Ga0181552_10001861_pt1 | contig 15888 bp, 16 predicted proteins | sample 011ome_18_FD_130583 | JGI IMG/M metagenome (GOLD analysis project Ga0181552, IMG submission 130583) | Coastal salt marsh microbial communities from the Groves Creek Marsh, Skidaway Island, Georgia - 011501BT metaG (megahit assembly) | ecosystem: Environmental > Aquatic > Marine > Intertidal...
CGGCGCGGAAATAGTGCGGCGTTCTATTGAAGAAAGCCGGCCACTGTCTTTACCCGACAGCTTGGTGGATGGGTCGGGCCTGTACCTGGTCACGCCACATGATCCTGAGTATCCGGCTCTCCTCGCAGAGTGCGCAGATCGACCACCATTTTTGTTCGTTCGTGGCGACCTGAAGCATCTTGATACAACGACGCTGTCGATCGTGGGTACTCGAAAACCATCATTGGATGGCCAGCGAGCGGCTGCGGAATTTTCTGCTGGCGCTGCCAACGCCGCCATCTGCGTGGTCAGTGGATTGGCACTGGGTATCGACGGCATTGCCCATGATGCTGCCCTGCGAGCAGGGGGCGCGACGATCGCCGTGCTGCCCTGTGGTATTGATCGCATCTATCCACACCGTCATCGCGACTTAGCACAGCGGGTGGCTACTGGTGGGGCGTTGGTGAGCGAATTTCCTTTTGGGACGCCCCCGCGAAAGCATCACTTCCATCGGCGCAACCGTACTTTATCGGGGTTAAGCATGGCGACATTGGTGGTTGAGGCCGGCCGCCCCAGTGGGACATTACTCACCGCGTCGTCGGCTGCGGATCAGGGCAGGGATGTGTTGGTGTTGCCTTGGTCCATTTATCACCCCAACGGAGCGGGCTGTCGTTATCTGCTGGCTGATGGCGCGACGCTGATGCAGTCGGTTGAGGACCTCTGGGCCTATCTGAATGTGACTCCTGCTGTCGGCCCTACCGACGCATCGCTTGGGTGGGCCTTTGGTAGTGCTGGTAGCGAGATGCCTCAGCTCACGCCTGATCAGCGCCGCCTGCTCGGGTTTTTGGGGGATAGCACCCACCACGCTGATGTGTTGGCAGATACTCTGGAGTGGGAGCTGGACCGTTGCCTTGCCTGCCTGTCTGCGTTGGAGGTGGATGGCTGGGTGGTCAAGGTTGCCGGAGGCTACCGGGTGAGGCGACAACCGCGCACAGTACACTGAGGGCCGCGGCAGTATTGGCCGGGCGGCTGTCGTCTGGGGTAAGGTGCGTCTCTGTTGTTTTATTTTCTTGTGTCATGACATCGCCTCAGTCCAACCCATATTACGCTCGATGGCGGGCACCCCTGATGGCATCCAAGATCGCATCAGGTGAGGTCATCGCCTGTCCAGCAGAGGGGGTGTGGGGCCTCAGCTGTGACCCGTTTAGCGAGCAAGCAGTGCTCACATTACTGGCGATGAAGCACCGGGCGGTGGACAAAGGCTTGATTGTCGTTGCCGCTGATGCGGCGGTTTTTTCAGAGGTGTTGTTGCCGTTGCCAGAGCGTGTGCAAAAAGCGATCGCACTATCTTGGCCCGGGCCGAATACGTGGTTGGTACCCCATCGAGGTGCGTTTCCCGATTGGGTGACCGGCAACAGTGAGGACGTGGCTATTCGTGTTACCTCAGCGCCGGCTCTCGAGGCACTCTGCCATGCTCTTGGGGGGCCCGTAGTGTCAACCAGTGCCAACCCGGCGGGTTTGGCGCCGCCGCACCGACTCTGGGAGGTCAGGCGGTATTTCGGGCCGCTACTGCCGGCGTTGCCGGGGGCTATTGACCCAGAGGGCAAACCATCAACAATACGTCGTGCGGGCGACGGTGAGGTGATTCGTGGCTGAGCACAGCTCGCGCCTAAAAAATAATGGGGGCCTTTGATGGACGCAACCGCCGTAGAACAGTACCTCACCTCGCTGCAGGCAAAGATTTGCGCCGCTTTGGAGGAGATCGATGGCGGGCAGACCTTTGCTACCGAGTCCTGGGATCGTCCTGAGGGCGGTGGCGGCATCAGCCGCGTGTTGGCGGGAGGTGAGATCATTGAGAAAGGCGGCGTCAATTTCTCTCATGTGGTGGGTGCGGGTATGCCAGCCTCCGCAACACAGCACAGGCCGGAGTTAGCTGGGCGAAGCTTTCGAGCCATGGGCGTGTCTTTGGTGATTCATCCACGCAACCCCCATGCACCGACATCCCATGCCAACGTCCGCATGTTTATGGCGGAAAAGCCGGATGAAGAACCGGTGTGGTGGATGGGTGGTGGGTTCGACCTCACGCCCTACTACGGCTACGAAGAGGACGCGATTCATTGGCACGAGACGGCAAAGGCCGCCTGCGACCCCTTTGGTGAGGACACCTACCCAAGGTTAAAAAAATGGTGTGACGATTATTTTTATTTGCCGCATCGGCAGGAGCCGCGAGGCGTAGGAGGTTTGTTCTACGACGACCTCAACGAATGGGGCTTTGAGCAGACGTTTGCTTTCATGCAGAGTGTCGGAGACGGGTTTCTTAAGGCTTACACGCCCATTCTTGAACGACGCAAGGACACGCCATGGAACGAAGCCCAGCGCCAATGGCAGTTGTATCGCCGGGGCCGCTATGTCGAGTTCAATCTGGTCCACGATCGGGGAACTCTGTTTGGTCTTCAAACAAATGGACGAACTGAAGCGATCTTGATGTCTCTACCCCCATTGGTGCGGTGGGAGTATGGTTACAGACCTGAGGCCGGCACCCCTGAGGCCACATTGATGAGCGATTTCCTTCGGCCGCGGGACTGGTTGGGGCTGGAAACCGCGGCGGGGGCGCAGTGAGCCTCTACCTGGCGGCGCAACCTACTGCGGGTTCAACATCAGCAAAGAGTGGGCGCAGTGAGCGCGGGTGAGTCCATACCCGGCCGCTTCGCAGTGGTGGGCAATCCCATTCAACACAGCAAGTCTCCAGCGATTCATGCCGCGTTTGCCGCGCAATCCAGTCGACAGATCGATTACCGCGCAGAGCTTGTCGCAGAAGACCAATTCGAGGCTTGGGTAGGCCGATTCTTTGAGCAGGGTGGCCGAGGCTTGAATGTCACGCTGCCCTTTAAAACCCGTGCCTTTGAACTGGCGGATCAGGTATCGACCCGGGCGCAAATGGCGGGCGCGGCCAATTTTCTGATGCAAGACGCCGCCGGCGAGATCGTCGCTGACAATACTGATGGCAAAGGACTGGTCGCGGATATGACTGCCGGGGCAGGCTGGTCTCTCACCGGAGCGCGTATTCTGTTGGTAGGCGCCGGTGGTGCTGTCAAAGGTGTGATCCCATCGCTCCTAGACGCTGGGCCGGCCAACATTTTGGTGGTCAATCGCAGCGCTGATCGTGCTGAATCCCTGGCCGCATTATGGCGTCAGCAGGGTGCATCTGTTCAGGGAGGGGGACTCGAGTTGGCCGCCTCGGGCGAGTGGGATGTGGTGATCAATGGCACCAGCACGGGTCTGTCCGGCGAGATGCCACCCCTGCCGGAAGATCTGGCACTTGCTGCGGGGTGTTGTTGTTACGACATGGCCTACGCGGACAAACCGACCGCATTCATGGCGTGGGCCAGAGAGCGCGGCGTGTCAGAGGTGCGCGATGGGTTGGGCATGTTGGTAGAGCAGGCCGCTGAGAGTTTTCTCCTCTGGCTGGGTGACTACCCTGACACCGCGCCGGTCATCAACGCTCTGCGAGCAGCCCAACAGTCCCCACATTAAATCGAGTCGTCCAGATATCGTTGCTTTAAATTAATGTAGCCCTGAGCACTGTAAGGCAAGAAAGTTATCTCCTCCTCCGTCAATGCGCGCACTTCCCGGGCCGGACTACCTGCATAGAGGTGGCCGCTTTGCAGGTGTTTGCCCGGGGTAACAAGGGCGCCAGCGGCGATCATGACGTCATCCTCGACAATGACGTTGTCCATAATAATCGCACCCATCCCCACCAAAACCCGATTCCCTACAGTGCAACCGTGCAACAGCGCGCGGTGGCCAATCGTTACATCATCACCAATGTGGAGCGGATAGCCGCCCGGGTTGTAAGGGCCGTCGTGGGTCACATGCAGAACCGTGCCGTCTTGAACGTTGGTGCGCGCACCGATGCGGATAATCTGTACGTCGCCGCGCATGGCCGCATGAGGCCAGACACTGACATCATCACCTAGGTGCACATCACCCATCACCACCGCTGTGGGGTCAATCATCACTCGATGGCCCAGTTTTGGAGTAATGCCCAAGGCATCGCGGACATTGGCTTCGCCACGAAAACTACCGTTTTTCACTTTTTGTCTCCGAATGCCATCTTGCTACTCGCCCAGTGCGATGGGGGTGATCACGACGTTGTGCTGAGGGCGCGGCCAGAGTTGTTAAACTGGCGGTCGTGACAGTGTGCGAGGCGAGTATGTCCGATTCTCATCCCGAACCCAAACAACGGCCGCGGTTCGTCGCCGGGGCGACTTGTCCCAATTGTGGGGCGGTTGATCGCATGGTGATTGACCCAACAGGGGACGAAAGACGCTGTGTGGCGTGTGAGTTTGTCGAGGCACGACCCGATGGGCCTACCGAATTGCCGGTGACCCGGGTGACGCGGGCTTCGGCGCGTCGGGTGGAAACCCCTGCTGAGGCCATTAAGCTCCTTGACTGAGCCGGTTTTAGGTCGGGTCCGTCGCGTTCAGAGATAACCGCTGTTTATGAGCGGAATCAATAAAAAGCATTGGCATTCATGGCGCCTTGGGCCGACCATACGCGCGGTTCGGGGCTGTGACCTATTGCCCATGGATTTTTCAATAACTTCGCTATAATCCCGGCGCTTTTTAGCCCCCTTAGTGGCCCGGGGACAAGCGCCACATCAACAACTGGAGTTCGCGCGCGATGGGGAAACGTGTCTCAGGAGCAGCCGTGGCGTTAATGTCGCCAGTGGCGTTTGCTCAAAATCAGGTCAATATGTCGCCAGGCGTGACAGAGATTGGCGCTGATATTTTTGAGTTGCATATGCTCATCATGTGGATTTGCGTCGTCATCGGTGTTGCCGTATTCGCGGTCATGTTTTATTCGATCTATGCCCACAGGAAGTCCAAGGGGCATCAGGCATCGCAGTTCCACGAGAGCACCAAAGTGGAAGTCGCGTGGACCGTTGTGCCATTTCTTATCTTGATCGCAATGGCAGTGCCCGCGACTTCAACCCTGTTGGAGGTCTATGACAATGACGAGGCAGAGCTCGATATTCTCATCACGGGCTATCAGTGGAAGTGGAGGTATGAGTACCTCGACGAGTCGGGTGAGCCTGTCGCCTTTTTCTCAAACCTCGCAACCTCGCAAGAAGAGATCTATAACACCGAGCGGAAAGGGGATAACTACCTCCTCGAGGTTGATGAGCCGCTGGTGATTCCCACCAATACGAAGGTTCGTTTTCTTATTACGGCCAATGACGTCATTCACTCGTGGTGGGTCCCCGAAATTGCCGTCAAGCGCGACGCCATTCCCGGATTCATCAACGAAGCATGGACCCGTGTTACCGAGGAAGGGATATACCGTGGCCAGTGCACCGAGCTATGCGGCGCTTATCACGGTTTTATGCCAGTAGAAGTACACGCGGTTTCACGCCCCGAGTTCGATGCCTGGATGGCTGCCAAGCGCGGCGCGGCGGTGGCTGAGACGCAGCTGGCGATGCAGACATTGACTGTGGATGACCTGATGGACAGGGGTAAAGCGGTTTATGACAGCGCATGCCTCGCATGCCATGGCGCTGCAGGCCAAGGCGGCATCGGCAACGCGATTGCCGGAAGCGCCGTCGTTATGGGGGATCTCGGTAACCACATGGCCGTCGTGTCAAAAGGCGTCTCCGGTACCGCCATGCAGGCTTTCGGCGGCCAGCTTAATGATGTCGAGATGGCGGCAGTGCTGACCTATCAGCGCAACGCCTTTGGTAACAATACGGGCGATGTCGTCCAGCCCGGCGATATCGCCGGTATGAACAACGGTTAAGGGGGAACCACCAGATGGGTGATCATCATCACGGACCGGCTCAGGGCATCTCGCGCTGGCTCTTTACCACCAACCATAAAGACATCGGCACAATGTATCTGTGGTTCTCTTTCGCCATGTTTTTGCTGGGCGGTTTCTTCGCGATGGTCATTCGCGCAGAGTTGTTCCAGCCCGGCATGCAGCTAGTGGAGCCGCTCTTCTTCAATCAGATGACGACCCTGCACGGCTTGGTGATGGTCTTTGGTGCCATCATGCCGTCGTTTGTAGGCCTGGCTAACTGGCTGATTCCCATGATGATTGGTGCGCCGGATATGGCGCTGCCCCGCATGAACAACTGGAGCTTCTGGATTTTGCCGCCAGCTTTCCTGATGCTGGCGTCAACGCTCTTTATGGAGGGCGGTGCGCCGGCCTTCGGCTGGACTTTCTACGCGCCGCTATCAACGACTTACGCGGCACCCTCGGTCACCTTCTTTATTTTTGCGATCCACATTCTGGGCGTGTCTTCCATCATGGGCTCGATCAACATCATTGCGACGGTGATGAACATGCGCGCGCCGGGCATGACTTATATGAAGATGCCCCTATTTGTGTGGACCTGGCTCATTACCGCATTCCTGTTGGTTGCGGTGATGCCAGTCTTGGCGGGTGCCGTCACGATGATGCTGATGGACATCCACTTTGGGACCAGCTTCTTTAGCGCCGCTGGTGGCGGTGACCCCGTATTGTTCCAGCACATTTTCTGGTTCTTCGGCCACCCTGAGGTGTACATCATTATCCTGCCGGCTTTTGGTGTGGTGTCACAGATTATTCCTGCGTTCTCACGAAAGCCACTGTTTGGCTACGCCTCAATGGTTTACGCCACGGCGTCCATTGCTTTCCTGTCATTTATCGTTTGGGCGCATCACATGTACACCGTGGGCATGCCCGTCGCCGGCGAGCTGTTCTTTATGTACGCGACCATGCTGATCGCTGTGCCGACCGGCGTGAAGGTCTTTAACTGGATCTCGACGATGTGGCGCGGCGCGTTGAGCTTTGAGACCCCTATGCTCTTTTGCATCGGCTTTCTCATTCTGTTCACTTTGGGCGGCTTCACCGGCCTGATGCTGTCGATCGCGCCGGCTGATTTTCAGTACCACGATACGTATTTTGTCGTGGCCCACTTCCACTACGTGATGGTGGCGGGTGCGGTGTTCTCCATGACCGCAGCGGTTTATTACTGGCTGCCAAAGTGGTGTGGCCGCATGTACAACGAAGCCATGGGTAAGACCCATTTCTGGATCTCATTCATTGGTTTCAACATCACATTCTTCCCCCAGCATTTTGTGGGGCTTGCGGGGATGCCGCGCCGGATACCCGATTACGCGCTGCAATTTGCTGACTTCAATATGATGTCATCGATCGGTGCCTTTATATATGGCGCCTCTCAGTTGCTGTTCCTCTACAACGTGATCGCAACAATTGTCGCTGGCAAGCCGGTCAGTGATGAGAAAGTTTGGGATGGTGCGGAAGGGTTGGAATGGACCGTACCGACACCCGCTCCTTATCACACCTTTGAAGAGCCGCCGCTGGTGCCTAAACCTGCGGGCACTATATAGGGCTTGATAATCAGATGGAGGTCTGAGGTGAGCAGTTTGCGCTTGAGTCGTGTGCCGGCAATCGATACTGCTCTGAAGCTGGTGGCGGTTGCCGTGGCGATGTTTGCTTTTGTATTTGTCGTGATGGTCCCCCTCTACAACGTGTTGTGTGATGCCTTGGGCATTAACGGCAAGACCTCAAGCCAGGCCTACACGGCGGTGCCGGCGGCGATCGACGAGAGTCGTGAGGTGACAGTGCAATTTGTTGCCATCAACAACGACGGCATGCCTTGGGCTTTCACGCCCGAGACGCGCGTGATGCGGGTCCACCCCGGTGCCGCCAATGGCATCACTTACAGAGCGCTGAACCCGACCCAAGACAATATGGTTGCTCAGGCCATACCCAGTATTTCGCCGAGTCGCGCGGCGGCTTATTTCCACAAAACCGAGTGTTTCTGCTTTGACCAGCAGGCGCTTGACGGGCAGGCAGAGGCAGACATGCCGCTGCAGTTTATTGTTGATCAGGACCTGCCCAAGGACATTCACACAATCACGCTTTCCTACACTTTGTTTGACGTCACCAGTGCGGTGACCAACGGGCTCGCCTCGCGCTAGCGCCCGACCCAGGAGAAACCCATGTCGAGTTCACCATCCGCACCAGCAGGCCACGAAAAGTACTACGTGCCCGAATCCTCAAGCTTGGCGGTCAGAGCAACCATCGGCCTCATTCTGTCGGTCTTCGGCGCGGCGCTTGTGCTGAACGACATGACCTTTGGCGGCAACGAGCAATCCAGCACCTCTGTTTGGGTGCTGACAGTCGGTCTCGTGTTTTTCATCTTTACCCTCGCCAGCTGGTTTGGTACTGCTATTCGAGAAAACCTCGCCGGTATGAACAGTAGCCAGCTGCACCAGAGCTACGTTCTTGGGATGTTCTGGTTTATTTTTTCCGAAGTCATGTTTTTCGCCGCTTTCTTCGGCGCCCTGCTCTACGTTAGGCAGTTTGCCGGTCCGTGGTTGGCAGGTGAAGGTGAGGGTGGCCGTATGAACGGCTTGTTGTGGCCGGGCTTTGAGTTCGCCTGGCCGCCCGTGACGACCCCCCAAGAAGTCGTGGGCGGGGTGGATGCACAGGTCATCGCCAACAATGGCGCCTTTGTTTCCCAGGAGAAGTCCATGGCGCCCGCCGATGCCCATGCGTGGTACGCCTGGCTGCCTATGTGGAACACGTTGATCCTGCTTTCATCCAGCGCTACGGTTCACGTTGCGCATACCGCGATCCTCGCAGACAACCGCAAGAAATTTAATCGTTGGTTGGGCATTACGGTCGGGCTTGCACTGATTTTTCTCGCCCTGCAGGCGGCCGAGTATTACGAAGCATATGAGCTGTTCGGTTTGACGCTGAACTCCGGCATTTATGGATCCACCTTCTTTATGTTGACTGGCTTTCATGGTTTTCATGTTGCAATGGGTATGACCATGTTATTGATTCAGCTGGTGCGCTCAATGAGAAATCAACACTTCACGGCAACGGAACATTTTGGTTTCGAAGCGTCGAGCTGGTACTGGCACTTTGTCGATGTGGTGTGGGTCTTCTTATTCTTGTTCGTTTACATCCTGTGATAAGTCTTCACTAGTGAGGTGAGCACAGGAGATAAAAAGGGCGCCGCAGCGCCCTTTTTTAATGGCGATGCGTGATGCCGTGCCGGACGCCCGTGTAGGGCTCGGTGCCCTGACCCGGCCTCGGCGGCACATCACGACAGGTTGGCTATTGTTGTGAGCCCTCTGGACTTATCGGGCCGGGGTCCCAGGGGTTTTGGTGACCCAGTTGGCCTGTGATCACGCCGTAAAGAACGACGAGAAGCAGGCACACACCCAGTCCGAGGCGCACCCCGAGAGACGTGAAGAGACGCTTTTTGTCGGGGCTGCCTCGGTCTGACATCAGGAAAACCAGGCCCGACGCGAGGCTGGCGACAAGCGCTATCATGAGCAGCACGATGACGGTCTTGAGCATGGTGAGTATCCCGGCGAGCCTGATGTGGCCGCTGAAGAGTGCCGCGACCAAGAGAGAGAGTATGGTATGCAGTTTAACCTAAGCCTCGGGCCTCTGGCGGTCAGAGGTGATTTAAGGGCGGCGCTGGCCGGCGTGGTCTTGCTGGCGCTGTTGCTGAACTTGGGCTTCTGGCAGCTGGGTCGCGCCGGGGAGAAGTCTGCTCTTGAGGACCGATGGCAAGCTCGGGCCGCGTTACCGGCCGTCACCCCCCAGTCCCTCGCTGTTCAGCCGATCGCTGCGACGGCTGATCGGCAGGTCGCTTGGCAAGGTCGGTTCACATCGAATCACTATCTCTTGTTGGACAACCGGCTGCATCGCGGGCGGGTGGGTTACCACGTCATCGCGCTGGTCAGTGCTGGTGATGCACTGGTGCCGCTCAATTTGGGATGGATTGCGGGTGATCCTGCGCGCAAAACTCTGCCGGTGCCCACCTTGCCTGAAGGCGAAGTGTCCCTGTCCGGCCGGATCTATGTGCCCAGTAGCAAGCCATTGATGATGCAAAAGCCCGAGCCACCCGCCACCTTGCCGGCTCCCGTGCAGACGTTGTACTGGGACGACTGGTCGAGCTCACTGACAACGTTGTCGGGTAGACAGGTGCTGCCCTTCGAGGTTCGTATTGCGCCGGACTCACCGTTTGCTTTGGCAGCAGAGTGGCCTGTTGTGAATCAGGCGCCTTCAAAGCATATCGGTTACGCGCTGCAATGGTTTGCTATGGCTGGGGTACTGGTATTGATTGGGCTCTGGCGTCTGACCAATATTGGCAAGTTAGTCGGCGGCCGTAAATCATGACAGCACAAAGCCCAGCTATGGCGCAGCGGAGCGCGCGACGCATATTGCTGCTCATTGCGGGAATCCCGCTGAGCATGATGGTGGCTGCCACTGCACTGTGGTGGGCGGTAGAAAAGGGATACATTGATATTTTGGACAGCGTCGGCACCGCGAATCACGGTGAGCTGATTAATCCCCCCCGCTCGTTGACAGACGTCGTGTTTCAACACGAGGGGGTGGCAGACACACTGTGGGAGGATTTGCCGGCCAAGTGGCGGTTGCTGGTGGTTCAACGTGGTGATGTCTGCGGCGACACTTGCCAGCAGCAGCTTTACCAAACGCGACAAATTCACTTGGCACTGGGTAAGGACTTCAACCGCGTTGGGCGAGTCGTGTTGGGTCATGTCGCAACGGCTTCGGTGACGGTTCCTGCCAATCTCGAGGATGGCGAGGCCTCTCTCGCTCTGTTGGATTGGTTGGGCCAGGAGCATCTTGGCGCAACACCACTGACCTTGCCGGCGGCTCAGCTAAATGCGCTGGTACCCGAGTCCGTTGACCAGGCCGAACACTGGTACGTCGTTGATCCGGCCGGCTGGATCATGATGCGTATATCCGATGACCTCTATTACAAAGATGTGATTAGCGATTTGCGCTTTTTATTGAAGCATTCAGGGGCCTGAGGCAGCGTGGTGGATTCAACTCGAAACGGTGTTCGCTGGACCATTGCAGGCGTATTGCTGTTTATGACGGTCATCGTTGTCAGCTTTATTCACCGTGTTGGCGAGCCTCGCGTCATGAGTCTCGCTGAAACTCGTGCCAATGGCTTGTTTTTGTTCGACGCGCCTCGCGACCCGGGCGATTTCTCACTGGTTGACCACCACGGAATGCCTTTTACCCGCGCTTCTTTGACGAATCATTGGACGCTGATTTTCTTTGGTTTCACCCACTGCCCGGATATCTGCCCTACAACGATGGCAGAACTGGCGGAGCTGAAGGCGCAGCTCGCTGATACCGAAGCCAGCGATGCGCGTGTGGTCATGCTGTCGGTCGATCCGGCTCGCGATACACCGGATCGGCTCGCCGAGTATGTGCCGTATTTTCACGCCGACTTTTTGGGTGTCACCGGGGAGTTCGCCGATATTCTCAGTTTTGCGCAACGGCTTAATGCGCCGTTCCGCAAGGTGAGTGAGCCGACTGGCGACTACCAAATGGAGCACAGTGCGAATGTCATGCTCATGAATCCGCGCGGCGATTACCACGGTTTTTTTCGTGCGCCCCTCGACATCCCCAAAATGCGGGTAACCTTACGTTCCACTCAGTACTTGTGGGAGCACTGACGCAATGGCTAACCGCCTGATTTTGGTCGACGGATCCTCATACCTATTCAGGGCCTATCACGCACTACCTGCGCTCACGAATTCCAAAGGCCTCAATACCGGTGCGGCCAAAGGTGTCATTGGCATGATTCGCAAACTGGTGTCGGACTATGCCGGCGATCAGGTGGTGGTGGTGTTCGATGCAAAAGGTCCCACGTTTCGCAACGAGATCTACTCTGAATACAAGGCTAATCGCCCACCGATGCCGGAAGAACTGCGAGAGCAGATCGAGCCGATCCACAACGCGATTCGTGCAATGGGACTGCCGCTGATCTGTATCGGCGGTGTGGAAGCGGACGATGTGATTGGCACGCTGTCGGTGCAGGCTGCCGCCAACGCCCGTGAGGTCGTGATTTCGACCGGCGATAAAGACATGGCGCAATTGGTGAATGACCACGTGACGCTCATCAACACCATGAACAATACCGCCATGGATTGTGACGGCGTGGTGGAAAAGTTCGGTGTGCCTCCCGAGCTGATTATTGATCTGTTGGCATTGATGGGCGACAAGGTCGACAACATCCCGGGGGTCGCGGGAGTGGGTGAGAAAACGGCGACGGCGCTATTGCAGCACCTTGGCGGTCTCGACTCGATTTACGCGCAGCTCGATGCGGTCGCCGAGCTGCCGATTCGCGGTGCCAAGGGTCTCGCCGCCAAGCTAGAGGGTGCCAAAAGCGACGCAGAACTGAGTTACGAACTGGCAACTATCAAGACAGATTGCGAATTGGGTCTTGCGGAGGGTGACCTCGATTCAGATCCGCCGGACCAAGACGCTTTGATCGCCCTGTTTCGCGAGCTCGAGTTCAAGACCTGGCTGGACGCGCTGCTAAAAGGTGGCAATGATGCGGCGGCTTTGTCAGGTCGCACGGCCGAGGATGATGTGCCGGCCGCTGAGCCTGCGCAGGCCAGCGAAGCTGTCGAAGTCACCACCGTGTTCGATCAGTCGACTTTTGACGAGTGGCTTGCCAAGCTCAGCCGCTCATCGCTGTTTGCCTTTGATACCGAGACGACCAGCCTGAATTACATGGCTGCCGAAGTCGTGGGGGTGTCTTTTGCCGTAGAGGCAGGTGCGGCTGCCTATGTGCCGCTGGCCCACGATTATCCGGGTGCACCGGACCAGCTAAACCGAGACGCGGTGCTGGAGGCGCTCAAGCCGCTGCTGGAAGACGAGCGCGTCGCCAAAGTCGGCCAGCATCTGAAGTACGACGCCAACGTGCTGGTCAACCACGGCATTACGCTACGCGGCATTCACGAGGACACCATGCTGGAGTCTTACGTGATTGATTCGGCAGGTAGCCGACACGATCTCGACACGCTGGCGCTGAAATATCTTGGACAGCGCACGATTCATTTTGAGGATATCGCGGGCAAAGGTGCCAAGCAGCTCACCTTCAATCAGGTGCCGATTGAGCAAGCCGCACCCTACGCGGCGGAGGATGCGGAGGTCACATTCAGGCTCCATCAGCAGCTGTCTGAAAAACTAAAACAAGAGCCAGCGCTTTCTGCGCTTTATCGTGAGTTGGAGATTCCGCTAGTCCCTGTGTTGTCACGGATCGAGCGCAATGGCGCACTGGTATGCCGCGATACACTGGCAGCTCATAGTCAGGAGTTGGGGGAGCGAATCCTCGCGCTGGAGTCTCAGGCTCATGAATTGGCCGGTGGCCCCTTTAATTTGGGCTCGCCAAAGCAGTTGGGAGAAATTTTATTCAACCAGCTTGAGCTGCCTGTCTTGAGAAAGACACCCAAGGGCGCCCCCTCTACCGCTGAGGATGTTCTGGCCGAGCTTGCGCTGGATTACCCGTTACCCGCCGTGCTGATGGAGTACCGTGGTCTGAGTAAGCTGAAGTCGACCTATACCGACAAGCTGCCAGAGATGATTGACTCGCGGACAGGTCGGGTCCATACCTCTTACCATCAGGCGGTCACGGCAACAGGCCGCCTCTCTTCCTCTGACCCTAACCTTCAGAATATCCCCATTCGAACGGAAGAAGGTCGGCGTATCCGCCAGGCTTTTATCGCCTCCCCAGGCAATAAAATTGTGGCCGCCGACTATTCCCAAATCGAGTTGCGCATCATGGCGCACCTCTCCCAGGACTCCGGCTTGCTCACCGCTTTTGCCGAGGGGCTGGATGTGCACAGCGCCACGGCGGCGGAGGTCTTTGGCGTTGGCATCGATGCGGTTTCGGGCGATCAGCGGCGCAAAGCCAAGGCCATCAATTTCGGCTTGATCTACGGCATGTCGGCTTTCGGGCTTGGCAAGCAGCTGGGTATCGGTCGAAACGAAGCGCAGGAATACATCGATCTATACTTTGCGCGCTACCCCGGGGTGGCGGAGTACATGGCCCGCACCCGAGAGTCAGCGCATGACATCGGATATGTCGAGACGCTCCGGGGGCGCAGGCTTTACCTCCCAGAGATCAACGCGCGCAATCGCCAGCGGCAACAGGCTGCCGAGCGCACGGCTATCAACGCACCGATGCAGGGCACCGCCGCCGATATCATCAAAATGGCCATGCTGGCGGTGGACGACTGGCTGGCCACCTCCGGCGTCGACGCGCGCTTGATTATGCAGGTTCATGATGAGCTGGTGTTTGAAGTCGAGGCCAGTGCTGTTGAGGAACTCTGCGCAACGGTCACCCAGTTGATGTCAGGAGTAGGGGTACTGGATGTGCCGCTGCTGGTAGAGGCGGGTACCGGTGATAATTGGGATCAGGCACACTGAGTTAACGCTCAGGCGTCGCTAGCGGGCGTCGCGAGATCTTCAAACACTGAGTCGTCTGTTAACCACTGGTTGAGCTGTCGGCTCAACTCATCCACGCCTTGGCGTTTCAGTGAGGAAAACAACTGAACGCTGATCAATTCAGATTGCGCAGCAAGCTCACCACGCACTGACAGCAGCGTGCTTTGTGCCGGGCCTCGCTTCAGTTTGTCAGCTTTGGTGAGCAGGATATGCACCGGCATGCTGGCCGCCACTGCCCATCCCAGCATTTGGTTGTCGGCATCAGTTAAGGGATGGCGGACATCCATTAGCATGACCAGACCGCGAAGACTCTCCCGGTACTGAAGATAGCGCTCCAGCTGCTGATTCCACTTTTTCTTAACGGCTAGCGGCACCTTGGCAAAGCCGTATCCCGGAAGATCAACCAGTCGCTGGCTTTGACTGAGAGAAAAGAAGTTGATCAACTGTGTTCTGCCGGGCGTGCGAGACGTGCGTGCCAGCTTTCCTTGCGCCGTCAGCGTATTAATGGCGCTGGATTTTCCAGAATTGGAGCGGCCCGCAAATGCTACTTCCGAGCCGGTATCGCTCGGGGCATTTTCAATAGCACTGGCGCTCTGTAAAAACGCGGCATTGCGAAAGTTGATGTAGCTGGAGGAGGCCCCCGAGTCGGTCATTTTGCGATTTGTGCCGCGACAAGGAACGTCTATAATGCCACGCTCTTTGGGCTTTGACGCCTGAAAACCGCTGTAATTTTGGCCTTGCGGGCCAAAGCTCGGGTAAGCGGTGCGGCAAGATCGACCGGTAATACCATCACACTGCAGGTCGATCGCCAGATGAGCAACGTTGTTTGAGCCACTGGGCTGAAATGGGCGTAAATGAACCACGTCGTCGCTAGGGCGAAGAAGTACTGGCTTAAGCCGGTGATAGAAATAAAAGACATCAGAGGGTCTGATCATGAGAACAGTAGCTTTTATTCGCAACACTGCACGGGTTGTTGCTCTCGCGGCACTGGCCGCTGCACCGGCAGTTTTTGCGGGTGATCCACCTCCTCAATATGCCGCCTCGTGCGGTGCGTGCCATGCAGTTGGCGTGGCGGGTGCGCCAGCGACTGGCAATGCCGAAGCCTGGGCGCCTCGTATGGAAAAGGGCATGGAGGCGTTGGTGGCTTCGGTTCGCAATGGCCTGAACGCAATGCCCCCAGGCGGGTTGTGCAACAGCTGTAGCGATGAGGATTACGCAGCACTGATTACTTACATGGCCACTGCACAGTAAACACGGGTCGCTGATTTACTGGGGTGCAGATGGCCGCGCCCCCAAGTCCGATTTGATGGGTATTCTTATGTTTCAGTCTTTAAGCAAATTTTCCATCGCGCTCACGCTGGTGCTGGCCGGCAATCAAGCGATGGCCGGCGGCGATGCCGAGGCGGGCCAGGCGAAGGCGGCGACCTGTGTCGCGTGTCACGGCGTTGATGGTAATAGTGCCGTCCCTACCTTTCCAAAGCTGGCCGGACTGGGGCACAAGTACTTGCTGAAGCAGATGAAAGACATCCGAGACGGCCGCCGGCCCGTTGCGCTGATGGCGGGGCAGGTCGACAACATGTCAGATCAGGACCTGGCCGATATCGCCGC
>Ga0181552_10001866_pt1 | contig 15850 bp, 13 predicted proteins | sample 011ome_18_FD_130583 | JGI IMG/M metagenome (GOLD analysis project Ga0181552, IMG submission 130583) | Coastal salt marsh microbial communities from the Groves Creek Marsh, Skidaway Island, Georgia - 011501BT metaG (megahit assembly) | ecosystem: Environmental > Aquatic > Marine > Intertidal...
GGCATCGCCCATACTTTCATTTCTAAACCACTCACACCTTCTGCTTCCAACATCTTCTGTGCTGCTGCTGGATCATAGGCATCATCTACAGTGCTGTCGTCATACGACCAGATTGTAGGTGGGATTGGGTTCTTCGCTACGCTTCCCGAACCTTGGAAAACCACATCGATAATGGCCTGCTTATTAATAGCCATATTCAATGCTTTTCTAACATTCACATTGTCAAACGGAGCAACTTGTGTGTTGTAAGCGAGGTAGCCCACGTTTAGACCTTCCTGAGACATCAGATTAATATCGCTGTCTGCAGCCATGGCTTCTAAGTCAGCTGGGTTTGGATAAGGCATTACATGACACTCACCCGCTTTTAATTTTTGATAGCGCACAGAGGAGTCAGGGGTAATAGCAAAGACTAAGTTATCAATTTTAGGTGCTCCCTCCCAATAGTCAGGGTTAGCAGCATAACGGATAACAGCATCTTTTTGATATCCCACAAACTGGAATGGACCCGTGCCGATTGGCTCTTGGTTTAACATATCTTGCTGACCTGCTTTTAATAATTTTGCTGCATACTCTGCAGATAAAATTGAAGCAAAGTCCATTGCAAGGTTAGCAACCATTGGAGCTTCAGGTCGATTTAAATTAAATCGAACAGTATACTCGTCTACTGCTTCTACTGACTTAATTAAATCGGGCATAGACATACCACCGAAATATTCCCATGTACCACCGGAATACTTATTATAAGGGTGTGTTGCTACTCTTTGTCTTTCAAATGAGAATACAACATCGGTTGAATTGAAATCACGAGAAGGGGTGAAGTAGTCAGTTGAGTGAAACTTAACTCCTTTTCTTAAGTTAAAAGTATAAGTTAAGCCATCCTCTGAAACATCCCAGGACTCTGCAAGACCTGGAACAGTTTTGGTAGTTCCCACTTCGAATTCAACTAGTTTATTATAAAGATTTCTACCTGTAGCATCAAATGTTGTCCCCGCAGTATATAAGGCTGGGTCAAAACCCTCTGGAGATCCTTCGGAACAGAAGACCAGAGTTTTAGAATGCGCCACAGAAGAGATCATTAGTACGCCCAACAGGGCAACAAGTAACGATTTCATCTTTGACATGAAATTTCCTCCTAAGGCCAAAATCCTACCACATAGAAAATCTGAATAATACCCCCCAAATGCATTAGGATTTCTACAAAAGACGTTTAAAATCAAGGGTTATAAAAAAATGCATACCAATAATAAGTCCATTGCGGTCATTGGAGCCGGAATTATCGGATTAAGCGTGTCTTATTATATAGCGAAATGTGGCTATCAGGTGACCTTGTATGATAGCAGCGAACCTGGCAGTGGTACTTCAAGGGGGCATATGAATGTTATTGCCAGTTATGGCCTACCCGCCATCAATCAACCAGACATTTGGAGGAATATCCCCAGTTACCTTTTTTCTAAAAAATCACCCGTAGCGGTACAATGGAATTATCTTCCTAAAATGACCTCTTGGCTGCTACAGTTCCTAAAAAATTGCCATGTCCAAGGAATGGAAAAAACAGCTAGCCAATTAAGCCCACTATTATCCCAAGCCCTAGGAAACTATCAAGAGCTACTCCAAGAAATCCAAGGTCAGGAACTTTTAACTCACAAAGGTGTACTTTATACCTGGATAAAAAAGTCCAATCAGCCCACACACCATCAGGTACGTATCCGAGAGCAGTTTGGGATCGAGCAGCAAAAATTATCCAGAGAGCAAATCTTTGAGCTCGAGCCAGAGCTTTCTCGCGAGCTGCAGGGGGCGTGGTACTTCCCCAAGGCACACCACACAATTAACCCAGATAAAATTTTAAAAAAAATTTTTCAAAGCTTTTTACATAGACAAGGGGAGTTTATCCAAAAAAAAATTAATTCTATTTCCTTTCAAGATAGTAAACCCTTCCTAGACAACCGAGTATTTGATCAGGTAGTTATTTGTTCAGGAGCATTCTCTAAACTATTAGCAGATCAGCTTGAAAAGATTTCTATCCCTCTAGAGGCGGAGCGAGGCTACCACGTTGAGTATCCTGGGATGCAGTCACTGGTTTCTCGTCCAGTGAGTTTGGCAGACTCGGGGATGTACGTGACGCCCCTGGACTATGCACTACGAGGTGGAGGGACAGTGGAGCTCGGCGGTCTGCATACCAAACTAACCCAAGCGCGAATTGATTATATTCACTCGGACGCCAAACGACTGTTGCCTAAACTACAAGACTATCAAAATCCCTGGCTAGGCTATCGACCCACGCTGCCTGACTGTCTGCCGGTGATTGGGCCCTCTAGTCAACACCCCCAAATTTATTATGCCTTTGGTCACAACCACCTCGGCTGGACCTTGGGCCCTACAACTGGAAAATTAATCGCGGCTATGATTAATCAAAAGCAAACTCCCATACAGGAGCTGTCAATAAGACGTTTCCAATGATTTGTTTAAAAAAATTACTGATTCTACTTAGCTTTGTACTAATCCAAAACACACCCCTGAGGGCTAGTGAGGACACCTACCTTCGAGATTACTGTTCAGGCTATCTCGAAGAAGTATACTGGACGCTCGACCCCTTAGAAGAGGAGCCCACTCGAGGGGAGATTATTCAATTCTTTGAGGGGGCCTTTCCCAATGCTAGGGACCTGAACTTTGATCTCTACTACAGCTCGCAGGAAAGACAATTCCTTGAGAACCTCGAAGGAGCGGACCTTAGTTCTTATAATAAAGTGAACTACCCCAACTTTGAGGTAATCCTTTTGGATGCCTACTTAAATGTAATGCTCCAAGGAGGTAAAGATTATTGTCCTGCTTTTTGGGATGACTGCTCGGAGCAGTCACTGCAAACTTTTTTCTTAGCGGCAGAGGATTTTAGTCAGTCTTGGCAGGGGGAGGAGAGTGTTCTCTCTTTTTTACAAACTGACTTTAGTCAAAATCAGTGCTTTACTTTACTCCAAACAGATATTGATCAACAAAGCTTTACACAAAAACTCAATTTGCTGATTGAAAAACTAGTCGAATAGAGATTTAAATACACCATGAAACTTGTAGAATTTTTTTTAATAAAATGTCAGAATATCTCTTTAGAAATTCGGTTAACTGACAAATGTTTAATTTTAAAATAGATAAACTATCTTTATTTGGAAATAGTAAAAATTTAGAAAAAGATATTGATGAGTTTGTCACTATCCTCTCCGAAGTGGGACTCTCTTTTAAGTCAATTGTAAAAGATTACTTATCCCATGCTACGGGAGAGAAATTTGATGAACGCATCGAAAAAATTACAAACAAGGAAAGTCGAGCAGATACCGTTGTCAAGCAGATTGAATATGCGCTTTATGAAGAGACTTTAATCCCCGACTCTCGAAGTGATGTTCTTCGACTTTTAGAGCACCTAGATGAAATCATTGGTATGTATCAGGGAAATTGTTATCGCTTCTCCATTCAAAGACCAGACTTCCCAACAGAGTTTCATGCTGATTTACTTAGTTTGACAGATACGGTGGTCAATTGTGTTGAGGCGCTGTGTTTGACGGTCCGAACCTTTTTTAGAGATGTTAGATCTGTTCGAGATAATGCCCATAAGGTTACTTATTATGAAAAAGAGTCTGACATTAAATCGAGCGATCTTGCTAGAAAGATCTTTGATTCAAATTTAAATTTAGATCAAAAAATGCATTTGAGATATTTTGTTGAAAAAATTGACAATATCTGTGATCGAGCAGAGGATGTCGCCGATGAATTGATCATTTATGCAATTAAACGATCAGTTTAATTACTAACTTATGGAACTAACTATTATATTATTCCTCTTAGGCGGACTATTTTTAGGCTGGTCGCTAGGTGCGAATGACGCGGCGAATGTCTTTGGGACGGCAGTGGGTACCCGTATGATCAACTTTAAAACCGCTGCCCTCGTTTGTAGTGTTTTTGTCATTTTAGGATCGGTCATCAGTGGGGCTGGCACAACAGAAACAATTGGCAAACTAGGCGCTATTAATGCTTTGCCGGGTGCCTTTGCTTGTTGTGTGGCTGCTGGTTTTGCTGTGTATCTCATGACCAAGGCTGGTTTACCTGTCTCCACGACACAGGCCATCGTAGGAGCTATTATTGGTTGGAATATTTTTACAAGTTCAACAATCGACTACAGTGTTCTCACCACTATTCTAGCAACCTGGGTTTTATGCCCCATTCTATCTGGTATCATTGCTATTGGGATTTTTACATTCGTAAAGAAAATTGTCCTGAGTTCTAAAATTCATATCTTAAGACTCGATGCCTATACGCGTTTAGCCCTTCTTCTGGCAGGAGCTTTTGGTTCCTACAGTTTAGGGGCAAATAATATTGCCAACGTGATGGGGGTATTTGTGAATATATCTCCTTTTACCGATATTGAGATTACCAGCTTTTTCACCTTTACCTCCACAGAGCAATTATTTTTACTCGGAGGACTAGCGATTGCAGTCGGTGTGTTTACCTATTCAAAAAAAGTGATGTTCACGGTAGGAAATGATTTACTGAAAATTTCTCCGCTCTCAGCATTTGTCATCGTCCTCTCTCATTCGATTGTTTTATTTTTATTTGCCTCTGAAGGGCTGAGTAGTTTTTTAACATCCATGAATTTACCCTCAATCCCTTTAGTGCCTGTTTCTAGCTCGCAAGCCATTGTGGGAGGGGTGATAGGCATTGGTCTTTTAAAAGGAGGTAAAGAGGTCAAGTGGTCTATTGCGGGAAAGATTTCCTTAGGATGGGTAGTGCTTCCTATTCTTACTCTGGTGATCGCTATTCTCTTTTTATATATTCTAAAAAATATGTTTGATTTGAACGTTGTAATTTAATTTTGAATTATCATTGTTTTAAATCTGTTAAAGCTCTATATTCATTAATCACTGATCATGAGTTTAAAGATTAATCAACGAGAATATCCCAACCAGGTAAACAAACCAGTGGTGGTGATTTGTTTAGATGGGAGCCAAAAAGAATACCTTGATATGGCCTCACAAAAGGGCCTTACCCCAAATTTGGATAAAATCATTGAAAATGGTGAGTTTATTTTAGCGCATAGCGCCATCCCAAGTTTCACAAACCCTAATAACATATCAATTGTAACAGGTCAGCCCAGTGCTGTTCACGGCATTTGCGGTAACTTTTTTTATACCCCTTCAACTGGTAAAGAAGTAATGATGAACGATCCCCAGTATTTAAGGGCACCCACCATTTTCCAAAAATTCTATGAGCAGGGGGCGAAGATTGCAGTGATCACAGCGAAGGACAAACTGCGGACACTTCTAGGTAACGGCCTTCAGTTTAATGAAAATAGAGCTATTTGTTTTTCCTCAGAGAAATCAGATCAGGCTACCCTCGATCAAAATGGAATTGAAAAGGTCAATGACTGGCTAGGAATGCCCGTGCCTGATGTTTACTCCCAAGGCCTTTCCGAATTTGTGATGGCAGCTGGGGTAAAAATACTCGAAGAGTTCAAGCCGGATATTATGTATTTATCAACGACAGATTTTATTCAACACAAGTATGCACCAGGTCATGAGGTAGCCAATAAATTTTATCAAATGTTTGATCACCATATCGGACTTTTAAATAAACACGATATCTCCCTGGTGGTTACCGCAGACCACGGTATGAAAGCAAAGACTGATAGCGCAGGGGAGCCCAATGCAATTTTCTTAGAAGACTATTTACTAGAAAAGTTTCCGCAAGAAAATTTTAAAGTTATTCTTCCTATCACCGATCCTTATGTCGTGCATCACGGTAGCCTCGGATCTTTCGCAATGGTCTATGTAGAAAACCAATCCATCATTGCCCAAGTAGTCGAAGAAATAAAAAAAATTCCAGAAATTGAAGAGGTGCTGAATAAGCAGGATGCTTGTCAGATCTATCACTTACCCGAAGATCGCTCAGGAGACATTGTCTGTATGAGCTCAGAGGCCTTTACAATTGGTAGCTCTAAAAGTAAGCACGATCTCTCCTCCTTAAAGGAGCCACTTCGCTCTCACGGTGGTCTACACGAGCGAGAGGTACCTTTTATTATAAACTCGGCAAAATCCAATGTGGCAGCGCAGGGTCAAATTTACAATTACGATGCGTTTTACTATGCCATCCACACGGCTAACAAATAATGAATAAGAAAATGTATATTGCTGGCAAGGAGACGGCCGCCGATAGTACGTTGGACGTCGTCAATCCTTATAATAATAAGACAGTAGCAACGGTGCCGGCCGCAAACAAAGAGCAGGTTTCCCAAGCCTTTAAGATTGCTGCAGGCTATCAGCCTAAGCTTACTCGCTACGAAAGACAGCAAATTCTTCAAAAAACAGCAGAATTATTGGTAAAAAATAAAGAAGAGATTTCCGATATTATTACCAGTGAGCTGGGTATTTGTAAGCAGGACTCACTCTATGAGGTAGGCAGGGCGTTTGATGTTTTCTCTCTTACTTCTCAATTGGTTATTCACGACGATGGGGAGATCTTTTCATGTGATCTCACTCCCCATGGTAAATCTCGGAAAATTTTTACTCACCGCGAGCCGCTCAACGCGATCTCGGTAATCACACCTTTTAATCATCCGCTCAATACAGTGGCTCATAAAATTGCACCCGCTATTGCAACCAACAACTGTGTGGTCTGCAAGCCAACTGAACTCACACCACTCACAGCCCTCAAGCTCACCGAGCTTGTCTATGAGGCGGGACTCCCCCCCGAGATGATCTCGATGATCACTGGCTGGCCAGAGGATATCGGTAATGAGTTCATTCAAAATCCGGAAATAGAAATGATTACCTTTACAGGCAGTGTGGCAGTGGGAAAATTAATTGCGAATACAGCCGGATACAAAAGGACTGTTTTGGAGTTAGGGGGTAATGATCCTCTGATCATTTGTAATGACCTAAGTGATGAAGATTTAGTCAAGGCAGCGGAACTAGCGGTGCTAGGGGCAACGAAAAACTCAGGTCAGCGATGTACAGCTGTGAAAAGAATTCTATGTCAGGAAAAGGTAGCCGATAAATTTGTTCCCCTGGTTCTGGAGCGTGCTAAGAAAATTAAATTTGGTGACCCGCAAGACAAAAAAACAGATATGGGAACTGTAGTTAGTGAAGAAGCCGCAAAGCTATTTGAGCAGCGTGCACTTAGGGCAGCGGAAGACGGCGCTAAAATTCTTTATCATCCAGAACGTCAGGGAGCGCTTTTACCGCCCATCGTTCTCGATGAAGTGAAGCCTACCAGTGAACTAGTGGTCGAGGAAACCTTTGGCCCGATTGTCCCCATCATCAGAGTTTCTAACGATCTTGAAGAAGTTGCTAAGGTATCGAATTCCACCGCCTTTGGATTATCCTCAGGGGTTTGCACCAATGACCTAAGAACAGCAAATTTTTTTATTCAAAATTTAAAAGTTGGTACAGTGAATATCTGGGAAGTGCCTGGATATCGTATCGAGATGTCCCCGTTTGGAGGAATTAAAGACTCAGGGTTAGGATATAAAGAGGGTGCGCTGGAAGCCATGAAAAGCTACACCAATTTAAAAACCTATTCCCTTCCCTGGTAAAAAAAATGACCAATTCTCAATATGAATTAGTAATTGTCGGTGCCGGAGTAGTCGGGATGGGCGCTGCACTAGCCGCTCACAAACAGGGCGTAAAAAAAATTCTTATTGTCGATCGCCATCAAGCTTGTACGGGCGCATCTATTCGAAACTTCGGCTTCATTACTATTACCGGACTTCGTCAAAAGATTATGCAGCAGCGATCACTGCGCTCTCGAGACATTTGGTTAGACATTATTAAAAAAGCCAAAATTACCATTAATCATCGAGGCCTCTATCTCATCGCTCAACACAAGGAGAGCATTCCTGTATTAGAGGAGTATCTAAAGGTAGACCCCCGGTCCACTGTCAAACTTCTTTCTAAAAAGGAGATGGAGTCAGCCCACCCTATATTTAAAAAGAATAATAACTTTGGCGGCCTATATAGCAGCGATGAAGTTCGCATTGAGCCAAGACTAGCAATCCCAGCTGTTGCTCGATACCTCCAATCCATGGGAATAGACTTTTTATGGAAAGAAGAAGTTCTTGATTTCACGCATCAACACATCACTACGCAAAAAAGAAAAATTCAATTTAAAAAATTGATTATGGCACCGGGTAATCATCTCAAGGGACTAGGGCGAGATCTTTTTGAAAAAATGAAAATTCAATCTAGTAAACTTCACATGATGCGCGTCATGCCCGAGAAAAAATTAAAACTCCCCGGCGGGATTATGGCAGATCTAACCCTGATGCGTTATCCAGGATATGAAAATTTACCTTCCAAAAAAAAATTAGACAAGGTCATTCATAAGCAGTGCCGAGCCGAGCTCGATAATGGAATTCATGTAATCGTTGTCCAAGGCAAAGACGGCTCACTGACCATTGGCGACTCACACCACTACACCCATGATACTCACTACCCTTTTGAGAATGAGGTAATTGATAATTTAATCCTCAATAAATTCGATCAAATTCTACCGATTGGAAAATACAAAGTTGTAGAGCGTTGGGTAGGGGAATACCCTTCGGGTAAAAATGACTACCTAGATCACTGGCTGGATAAAAATATCTGTATCGCTAATGTGACCACCGGAATTGGGATGTCTACGGGGTTTGCTTTCGCTGAAGATGTGATTAGCAAACTCTACTAAAATGTTATAGAAACTCTCTAGAGATATTCTTTGCCCCTTTACTTATTTATCCTAATTATCCTAACCGCTGTGGCGCACACCACATGGAATGTCCTTTTAAAAACATCCGAAAATAAAGTCTTATTTTTGAGGAGTTTTCTACTTACGGCGAGCTTGGTTTTTATTCCAATCCTCTTTTTTATTAGTCCCCCCTCACCAAATTCTTATAAATTTTTAGCGGCTTCGTTGTTCATTCATATTTTCTACAACATCTTTCTTATTAAAATGTACAACCACTCCGAGATATCTTTTTCTTACCCTATCGCCCGCGGTAGCCCCACCCTTATACTTTTGGTGGTTTCCCCTTTACTGCTAGGCGATCAAATTACACTCTTAAACGAAATCGGAGCATTGGTCCTTATCTGTGGTATTTTTTTCTTAATTTTTTCTGAGGGAAATTACAGGAAAATTAACTTTAAAGGATTAGGCCTCTCGTTGATGGTAGCGAGTACAATCGTTATTTACACACTTGTAGACGCGAAAGGGGCTCGACTATCTGAAAATGTGATTTCATATGGTTTGTATATGTTTGCCATGGAGGGCGTTACCTTTAATATTGCCTATGTCTTTTTATTCAAAGATAAAAAAATTCCTCTCGAATTTATTACTAAAGAAAAATATAAAATACTTTTCGCGAGTTTTCTTGTCTGCTTTGCCTACCTTCCCATTCTCTACGCCTTTACAAAAGTAAATGTCCCATCAGTGGCAGCGCTTCGAGAAATTAGTATTCTATTTACTTCCGTATACGGGGTGTACTTTTTAAAAGAGAAGTTCGGTTTGATTAAAGTAATTTCTGCAGCGCTGGTTGTTGTCGGCTGTGTGATAATTCGAATTGCGGCTGGTTAATTAAACCGTTTACCAAAATCTTTGTAGTTTAAAATTTTAGGTACTTGATGCTTGATCTGGGGCGGAAGGTTGTGATCGTTATTAGTATGACGAAGAACCATTTGCACTTTTGCTTTTAGAGCCGCTTCGATACCTACATCTGAGTCCTCAATTACCAAAACATCACTGGTTTTTAAACCTAATTTCTTAGACCCGATTACATACCCATCCTTAAAAGGCTTATAGGGAATGGAGCCTGTGCAGGAAGTAATATTCCCCTTAAAGTAAGAGAGAAGATCATTATGCCTGAGAATGTTGACCACATAGCTTTGATGAGCATTGGTGACAATACCAATCTTCAGCGATGTTGTTTGAATAAACTTCTTGAGGTGTGGGTAAATGGGAGGGTGGTGCTCCCCAAAGGTTTTTTTTAACTGCTTTTTGTAGACTCTCATAATTTTAGGTAGATCGTACTTTGGTTCAAGAATGAGCATCTTAAATAAGTGCTCTGAGATAATCCCGATGGTGGCCTTTTGCTTAACACCCTTGTCATATCTGATTCCCATAGTTTTAAGAGTGGAAATGGCTATATCAAACCACATTTTCTCTGAATCGGCGATCACCCCGTCAAAGTCAAATAGGATCCCCTTAATTTTTTTTGGCATTTTTATATAAAGTCAAGATTATTAATTTCTTCTGATGTTTAATAAAACTTTAATAAACGGCATATAGAATTATAATAAGTACTACATTATGAGGAGGAATCATATGTCAAAAATTAAGAACTTATTTTTGATCTTTTGTGTGTTCGTATTTTCATCTGTATCTGCTCTCGCCAAAACACAGTTAACTGTGTACACAGCGGTTGAAGCGGAGGATTTGAAAAAATATGCAGCCACTTTTAATGAAGATCATCCCGATATCGAAATTAACTGGGTAAGAGACTCAACGGGTATCGTGACAGCTAAGTTATTAGCTGAAAAAGATAATCCACAAGCAGATATTGTTTGGGGATTAGCGGCAACCAGTTTAATGCTTCTAAAAGAAGAGGGGATGTTAGAGGCATACTCTCCGAAGGGAATTGATGCTTTAGATCCTAAGTTCAAAGATGCTGATAGTCCGGCTACTTGGACTGGTATGGATGCTTGGGTGGCAGCGGTTTGTTTCAACACCGTGGAGGGTGAGAAGAATGGTTTACCTATTCCAACTTCATGGAAAGATTTAACAGACCCTGTTTATAAAGGTCACATTTCAATGCCAAACCCAGCTTCATCTGGAACCGGTTTCCTAGATGTATCCAGTTGGTTACAACTATTCGGTGAAGATGGTGGATGGGCGTATATGGATGCTCTGCACGAAAACATCGGTGCATACACCCACTCTGGTTCTAAGCCATGTAAGCAAGCAGCAGCAGGTGAAGTGCCTATTGGTATTTCTTTTGCCTTTAGAGGTGCGAAGTCTAAAGCAGATGGTGCTCCAATCGAAATCATCGTTCCTTCTGAGGGCGTGGGTTGGGATATGGAAGCAACAGCGATCATCAAGGGAACTAAAAACCTTGAGGCAGCTAAAACCCTTGCAGACTGGTCAATCAGCTTAAAAGCAAACCAAATGTACAACGACGCTTATGCAGTGGTTGGTATTCCTGGTGTTGCGAAGCCGGTAGAACATTTTCCTGAAAATCTAGTTGAAAGTATGATTGATAATGATTTTCAGTTTGCAGCTTCTAATAGAGCAAGGATTTTAGAGGAGTGGCAGAAGCGCTACGACTCTAAGTCAGAGCCAAAATCATAAGCTAATTACATTTCAATGCTAAGCCTATTATCTTAGGCTTAGCATCTTTGTAGCCAATGTCAGAATACTTAAAAGTCACCAATATTTCCAAGTCTTTTGGAAAGTTTCAGGCGCTCAAAGAGGCATCCTTCTCCGTTAATGAGGGGGAACTAGTTTGTATCTTAGGCCCCTCCGGTTGTGGAAAGACAACGTTACTTCGAGTAATCGCAGGATTGGAAGAGCAATCCTCAGGTCAAATCATTCAAAAAGGTGTGACCATCTCGGATCTTCCACCTGACCAAAGAGATTTTGGTATTGTCTTTCAGTCGTATGCATTATTTCCTAATCTGACGGTAAAAAATAATATTACCTTCGGACTTCAAAGTCGCAAACAAGATGTGAGCACCATGGAGTCTCGCCTCAATGAATTACTCTCTTTAATAGGACTTGAGTCCCACAAAAATAAATTTCCGGCACAACTCTCCGGAGGAGAACAACAGCGTGTGGCACTGGCTCGTGCGCTCGCACCATCACCCGGATTGCTCCTACTCGATGAGCCGCTCTCCGCTCTCGATGCAAAAGTTAGACAATTCCTTCGACTAGAAATTAAAAATTTACAAAAAAAATTAGGCGTCACAACGATTATGGTTACCCACGATCAAGAGGAAGCGCTCTCCATGGCAGACCGCATTATTTTGATGAACAAAGGGGTTATTGAACAGATAGGAACACCCTATGAATTGTATTCCCAACCAAATACGAGTTTTGCAGCAGACTTCATAGGCAAGACTAACCTCATCCAGGCTTCCAAAATCTCAGACTCTAAAGTCAGCATGCTCGGTAAAGAATTTGAATGCAGTGTACCCGTTCTGCAATCTCAAGTAACTATTGCCATTCGCCCCGAGGATATAAAAATTACACAGAACCCCAATGACGTCAATACGGTTCAAGGTAAAATTATAGAAATTGAATTCCTAGGCTCATACTCTATTGGACAAGTTGAGGTGAGTTTTAACAATCAGAAAGAAAAACTAATCTGTCATCTTCCCATTGATAACAATGAAGTCAGTAACCTGACAAAAGACGCTCAGATCTATTTCTCCCTCAGCTCTAATTCTTTGAAAATTGTCACCTAGTAAGTTGAGACGATGAGAAAAAGTAGAGATGATTATTTAACGATCTTTTTTATTGGGATCGCCGCCCTTTATATCTTGGCTTCCTTGGCGCTTCCTATGTACGCCATCCTCTCTAAAAGTATTGAAAATAAAGACGGTTTATTCATTGGTCTAACTAATTATAAGTATTACTTCTCCAACCCCTCTCTCTTTTACTCTATTTATAACAGTTTATTTGTATCCATCATTACTACGGTCATTTCGGTGAGCCTTTCATTTTTATTTGCCTACGCCTTAACGCGTAGCTGTATGGCCGCTAAGCCGTTCTTTCGTTCCGTTGCCATGATCCCAATTTTACTTCCTTCGCTTCTTGCTGGTATCGCTTTGATTTACTTGTTTGGTAATCAGGGGGTTTTTAAGGAGTTGCTAATGGGTAAAAGTATTTACGGTCCTATTGGAATTGTAATTGCAGAAGTTTTTTATACCTTCCCGCACTCACTCTTAATTATCATAACCGCTTTATCCATTGCCGATGCACGTTTGTATGAGGCAGCCAAGGTTTTGCGTGCAAGCCCCCTGAGAACATTTTTTACAGTTACTGTTCCTTCTGCTAAGTACGGCATCATGAGTGCTTGCTTTGTGGTCTTCACGCTCGTGATTACTGACTTTGGTATCCCGAAAGTCATCGGCGGCCAATATAACGTCCTTGCGATTGACGTGTACAAACAAGTCATTGGACAGCAAAACTTTGAGATGGGCGCTGTGGTGAGCGTTGTTCTATTAGTCCCCGCACTGCTGGCTTTTATCGTTGACCGAATTGTTCAAAAGAAACAAGTCTCCATTCTTACTGCACGGTCCGTGGTCTATGAGCCCAAACCCAATAAAACATTCGATACAATCATGTTTGCCTACTGCTCGCTGATTGCTTTATTAATTTTGACGGTTGTGGGAATGTGTTTGTATGCCAGTCTGATTAAATTCTGGCCGTACAATCTTTCTCTGTCGCTGAAAAACTATCAGTTTGATTTGATGGATGGGGGAGGTTGGGACTCTTATTATAATTCTATTAAGATGGCATCCTACACGGCCCTCTTTGGAACAATTATTGTCTTTACCAGTGCCTATTTTATTGAGAAGGCCCGATCCTTTCGAGGAGCTAGAACCATGATGCACTTGCTTTCCATGATGCCGATGGCCATTCCGGGTATGGTGCTTGGCTTGGCCTATATCTTCTTCTTTAACAGCCTCAGCAATCCCCTGAACTTTCTATATGGCTCGATGGCCATTTTAGTGATTTGTACTATTACACACTTCTACACCGTATCACACCTAACTGCCCTGACAGCGCTCAAGCAAATTGACAATGAATTTGAGAGCGTGTCATCCTCTCTAAAACAACCATTTTACAAGATGTTTTTCTCAGTGACGGTACCCATCAGCCTACCGGCCATCTTTGAAATTGGCATTTACTTCTTTGTGAACGCGATGACTACCGTCTCTGCGGTTGTTTTTATTTATGGACCCAAGACAACTCTGGCATCGGTCGCCGTTTTAAATATGGATGATGCCGGTGATATTGCCCCCGCTGCTGCCATGGGGATGATGATCTTTTATACCAACGCGGCTGTCCGTATCGCCTACGTTTTAATTACCAAAAAAGTTTTAGTACGCTTTCAAAAGTGGCGATATAAGACTTAAGCACTATGCAACAATCTGGTAAATACCAAAAACTACTCGATAGCCTGAAGCTCTATAATACCTACAGCTGGGGAGGGTTTATTCCCATCGGTGCCTTACTGCATTTCTATTTCGATTTTAGCTATGTGGCAGGGCTGTGGTTTGGCATGAATCTCATGCTTCTAGCCATGTGGGGGGTTGTGCTTTTGCTCAACTATCTCACTCAACAAGAAAAGACCTAATTAGTCTAAAAGTTCAATCTTCAGTTTTATTGAAGATAGTTACGAATAGTTTTTTCGACACCGACTGCATAAATCATGGTTAGCCAATTCGTAAACGCCTCTGAAAATCTCTCGTCTTGAGCTATATCACCATAGACCTCTTTTAATTCTAACCACTTGCTCGGCTGGGATTTTGCTGCCTGCGCCTGCGCCTGAAGCTTTGACCAAATCGGGTCATTGTCCTCAATAACAGACTGATCCTCTCTCGTACCCAAACACATTCTAGCCCAGAGCGCTTCAACAAGCGCTAAGCCTTGAATAGAGCCATTTGTTTTGATATTCGCTCTAATCGAAGGGGTGATAAATCCCGAATGTCGAGAGGAGCCATCAAACGCTACCCGGCGGATGGTGTCCAGAATTGAGGGATTGGCAAAACGCTTGGCGATTAGCTGATAGTACTCTTGGGGAGTTAATCCGGGAACCGTGCTAACATGGGGAATAATTTCCTCGCGCTCTACCTTCTCAAGGAGTCCTGTAACCAAATCATTCTGCATGGCATCTCGAACCAATTCAATACCTAATAGTTCAGCAGCGTTTGCTAAGACCTGATGACCGCCATTGAGGATGCGAATTTTTTGTGCTTCATAACCGTGCACATCATCAGAGAACTGTGCGCCGACATCCTCCCAGTTAGGTCGCCCGGCACAAAACTTATCTTCGATTACCCACTGTCGGAAGTCTTCGTGCGATACGGGAACCTGATCGCCAATTCCCAATCCTTGTACAAGGGCTAATTCTGCTTCACCGGTGCGAGGTACAATACAGTCAACCATCGAGTTAGGGAAAGTACAGTTATCCTCAATCCAAGTTGCTAGTTCAGGGTCGCGGGCTGCAGCGATACCCAGAATGGCTTGCTTTAATTTATCGCCATTTTGAACAAGGTTATCGCAGCTCAATCCTGTAAACGGACCCACACCGTTTTTCCTGCGTAGATCTAAGGCGCTGACAATTGCACCAAATACTGTTTTCGGTGTGGCGGGGTTGTTCATATCAAACTGTAAATCCGGATGATCTAAATTGATCTTCCCCGTGGAGGAGTCAATAAAATATCCTCCCTCGGTTACGGTTAGAGAGACTATGCGAATTTGCGGATCGGCCATGGACTCTATGAGCGGTCGGTTACCCGCTTCGATGGGAACGTAGTCAATCATTCCCCCCACGATTTCATAGGCAGGGTTGCCCTCGGGGTTTAATTCAATCAAGGTGGTTAGGAAGTCTTGGCTTTGTAATTTTTCTTTCATCTGAATATCATAGGCTTGGATACCTGCTCCCACGATGGCCCAATCCATAGCATCACCCTTTTGCATCAGACGATGGAGGTACCAAGACAGATGGGCACGGTGGAAATTCCCCAAACCAATATGCAGTATTCCGCGTGTTAATTGAGAGCGATCGTAGTTGGGTTTTAAAACTGATTGATCAATTGTTGAGAGTGTTTGA
>Ga0181552_10001874_pt1 | contig 15818 bp, 7 predicted proteins | sample 011ome_18_FD_130583 | JGI IMG/M metagenome (GOLD analysis project Ga0181552, IMG submission 130583) | Coastal salt marsh microbial communities from the Groves Creek Marsh, Skidaway Island, Georgia - 011501BT metaG (megahit assembly) | ecosystem: Environmental > Aquatic > Marine > Intertidal zone...
TCTGCATCTTTGTCTTCGTACGATCCATCATCGTTTACGCTCGCACGGCGATCGACGAAACCAGTAATATGAAGTGGATCAAACTTTATCGCATCACGTCCATCGTGGTCGCCGTCGTCATCGTCATCATCGTCGTCGATGTTGACGTCTTCGGCGCTGTCCCTCGGGTCCTCGAACGCGCGTCTCTCCCCACGCCGCCGCCCATCGCGCCGTCGCGTCGCCACCTTCCCCTCGCGCGCATCCAACGCATAGTCGTCACGAACGACATCACCTCCACCGCCATCGCCGCCATCGTCGACGACGCGCGACGCCAATCCCCTCGACGCGCACGCCCCCATGTGCGCACACACCCAAGACACGTACGCACGATGCGTTTTCCTCTGACGCCGCACGCATATCGTCACCCGCGACGGTATGCGTGCGGCACACGGCACGCACGCCTGCCGACGGTGCTCATCGCGCCGTCGGTCGCCGCGCACGTCGCGACGGCGGCGCGGGTGACGACGCGAGGTGACGCCACACCGCGTCGGCGTCGGTTCGTCTTCCAACACCAAAAAAAGTGGACGCGTGGCGTTGACTTGACGTGACTTTTCGACGCATGGTGTTCGCACCGGCGACGACGACGACGAACGCGACCGCGTTGAGCGCGAACGCGAGAGCATTCGCGCCGTCGACGCTCGCAACCGTTCGCGCGATTCGTGACGCGTTGACGCGCGCGGCGAACGCGAAAGGGGCGACGAGCCGCGGCGTGACGGAGATGGTGTTGGCGAATTCTGGCGCGGTGTCGTCGAATACGGCGTCGTCGTCGACGATGAGCGGTGGGGATGAGGAGACAGCGCGCGTGAAGGCGTTGTTCGCGGCGTTGCTCACGGCGCGACGGGTGAAGTCGGATGCGGAGGCGAGCGAAGTGGCGCCTGGGGTGTTTGTCGGTGGCGTGGGCGCGGCGAAGAATCGCGACGGTTTACTCGCGCATGGCGTCACGCACGTGCTCACGGTGTGTAACGGGATCTCGGCGTTCTATGAGGATGACTTTACGTACGGCTACGCTCGGGTGGAGGATAATACATCGGCGGATATCGCGGCGCACTTTGAGTACTGTTACGCGTTCATCGTCGACGCGCTCGCGAGCGGCGGTTGCGTCTTCGTGCACTGTTTTCAGGGTAAATCTCGCAGCGTGGCGGTGTGTGCGATGTATCTCATGCGTAGTGAAGGTTTGAGCGCGGAAGATGCCCTCGCGCGCGTGCGTGCGGTGCGACACGTGGCGGCGCCCAACTCTGGTTTCGTCGCCGCGTTGAAGGCGCTGGAAGCTCGCTCGTCGACGCGCGACGAGAGCGAGGACGACATCGAGGCGTCGCCGAAGAAAAAGACGAAACGTGCATCGGCGGACGTTTCGGCATCCGAGTCGTAATTGAACGCGCGCGTGTTAGTGTTGAGTAGAGACTTTTGTACCATTTTAGTGTTGTGAGCCTCAACGTGCTCAAGTAATCCTCACATCAATCGCGTCACACGCCCGCGCGCTCGCGCCCGCTCGCGCCGCGCGCCGCGAAATCATACACACACATTCGCGTCGCGCGCATGCGCACGCCAGAGCCCCCGCCGCGGTCGCCCGTGGCGCCGCACGCGGCGTCTGCATCGGCGAACGATGATGCGTTGGATCTTCAGTGGCGACGCGCGACGGTGTCGACTGCGGCGGCATCAGTGCCCGTGCCGGCGCCCGCGCACGCGGTGTCGACGGCGAGCGCGGTTGCGGTGAAGCAAGAACGCGCGGCGGTGGCGAAAGAGCTCACGGCGATGCGAAGGTATGTGAAAGAGATGGAGCGCGAGCTGGAGGCGTTGGCGCTCGAACGCGAACGGAGCGGAAATCTGGTGAAAGATGCGGATGCGCGAGTGAAAGCGATAGAAGAGGAGACGGCGACGCGAGTAATGGCACGTGAACTCGAACTCGACCGATTGGCGAAAGATTTAGCGATGCGTGAGGAGGCGTTGGAGGCAAAGTCTTTGGCGTTGGCGCGCGCGGACGCGCAGGAAGCGAGAAATGAAAAGTTTGCGGGGGTTATACGCGAACGCGAACGTGCGTTAGAGGCTTTGCGCGATGAATTAGCTTCAAAGGATGATGCGCTGACGGATGCGGTCATTGCGCTCGAGCGAGAGAGCGATGTTGTGCGACGGGATGCGGCGGCGTTGGAGCGACGCCGCGGCGACATCGCCGATGAGCTCGCGGCTCGTGAAGTATCCGTGCTCAAGCGCGAGGATGCGGTGACGACGCGCGAGCACGAGATTCGAATGGTTGAAAATCGTTTGACAGCGCTGCGCGCGCGCGTGGAGGATGAAGAAGCGCGTGCGACGCGCGCGATGGAGCGCGCGGACGCGGCGGAGTCCCGAAGCGGCGACGCCGACGAACGCATCCGCGCGCTTGAAAGTGACGAGCGTCGGGCATCTTTGCGCGTGCGCGAAGCCCAAAGTGAGCTCGAGCGCACCATAGATGCCAAATCAAGTGCCGAGCGCGAAATGGAGTCCATAAAAAAGACTATCGAGGGATTGCGTCGTGAAGTTGAAGCGCTTGAAAGCGAAAAGACGCGCATTCAAAGCGTCGTCGAAGACATTCGAGAAGAGCTCAACGAACGCGAGCGCGAAACCGCCAAGGCGGCGGAAATTGCCGCCAAGGAATGTGAGTCTATCGCCGTGGCGTGGGAAGAAGTCGAAGCCATGCGGCGTGACCTCGAGCGGCAAGAAAAGATGATTGAAGACACCGCCGTGCAACTCGAGGAAAACGTTAAGGCGTTTGACCGGAACGCGACAACCATGCGTGAAAAGGAGGACGCGCTCGAATTCAGATCGAAAGAACTTGACGAGCAAGAATCTTTCTTAACGAGAGTGGCGCAGGAGAACGAGAATAGAGACGTGGCTCTCCGAAATGCCGAGTCCGCCGCCGAGGCTTTGTCGCTCGATTTATCGACGCGGCGCAAAGCACTCGAGACGCGTGAATCCGAAGTTTCTGGATGGAAAGCCAAGTTCGACGAAGCCGCGGCAAAAGAAGCCGACATAACCGCGAAGATTTCGGATATCGAACATCGAGAGGCCAAGATCCGTGAGTCGCAAAAAGAGATTGATGAATTATCCTCTCGCGAGCACGAACTAGAAGTGAAAGAGGCACAACTCGAGCAAAGAGAAGAAGCTGTGGCGCGACAACTCAGCGCCGCGGCCGAAGCGGAGATGATTTTGAACGAAGAGCACGCGAAACTCAATGAAAAAATGCAATCAGCGGCTCCAGTACTCCTCGCATCGGCCCTTGAGGAGGAGATATTCGCATTGAAGGCTGAACTGGAACACGCCAAGGCACGCGCCAACGCAGCGACGGCTACGGCTGAACTTGAGCGCCGCCGGGCCGAAGAAGCCGAGTCACACGGGACAAATCATTCAACATCACCATCGATGTCGCACAACGATGAAATCGTCAAGGCACTCCAACGTGCACTTGAATTGGAGCGTGTCAAATACGAGTCGGCGCTGCGCGAGATGTCGGAATTGAAAGAGCGCTCTGTCGGCGACGAGCGCGTGCGCGCTATCGAAGATGAGTTTGCGGCAAAATCATCCGCTTTGCTACGCGCCAACGCATTGCTCGACTCGCGTGAAAGTGAACTCATTGAACGAGAGACTGCTATTGGCGAGGAGATGGATCGAGTCGAGCGTGACACGGAGCGATTGGAGCGCTTACACGCCGAGCTCAACGAACGCATGGAGTACGCTATGGCGCAACAAAACGCCTCGGACGATCGCGAAGCTATAAGTGAAGAGCTAGAGCGCGCACGTAAGAGTCGACTAGAGGCTGAGCAGCTACGCCAGACCGCACGCGCGCACTTAGAAGCGGCGGCGGCTACGGTTGAGGCGACCAAAGCGATCAATGTCGAATTTGAGGCGGGCGAGCGACAAAACGTTGAAATGATGAAGCGCGTGTCGAGCGTTGTCGCCGCCGCACTCGCCGCGGCACAGCAAGAAGGTGACCAACTGCGCGCGCAGCGACAAGCGATGACTTCGCACCGGAAAACACATGACGTCAGCCGTCGAGATTCAACTAGAGATGATAAAGCGGATATGCTCGAAGCGCAGCTCGAGTACGTTTCGCATGCAAAAGCTGAGCTCGACCGTCGCGAAGCTGCATTGCGTTCGATGGAGTTTGCAAAGTCATCTCACAAGCGATCGACGGTGGCGATTGAAAACTCACTCTCAAATACCGCCGCACGCTCGGATGAACAACGACTTCGGGAAGACGTGCGGCGAGCCGCGAGTCGGTTGCGTGAGTATCTCGCGCAAGGCGAATCCCGACTGGAACGCGCGCAAGAAGTGCTCCCGGCCACCGAGGTTGCTACTCTGAGACTTAAACTCGCCGGCCTTGTCGGTGTCGCGCAAAGACTCGCCAACGAAGACGGTCGCGCCGACAGCCGCGATCGCTTAGCCGAACGTCTCAAATCGCTCGAGCACGAAATCCGTCGCGCCGGCGGATGGTTTGAAGACCTTCGCGCCATCGTGCGTTCGGCGAAATAGAACCCAAAGCGAACACGCGCGACGTACATTCGCATATATATATACAGGCACGACGGATTGTAACTATTGTAATAACCATCACAGCGCTCCTAGTCCTCGCACGGGTTAAGACAGCGACACGAAGCTTGAAAATACAACGAGTAATCCACTCACCTCACTTTCTCACGCGCGCTCGCGTGCTCCGCCGAATCGCCATGACCGACACCGCATCGACGCCTGCGTCGAGCGTGTTCGACCGCCTCGCCGCGAACGACGCCGCGCGCCGCGCCGATGCCGAACGGCGTCGGTTGGAGACGCTCGAGCTGGCGCACCCGAGCGAAAGCGCAGCTGCGTTTTCCAGCGCATTCAACGCCACGCGAGAGGACATTGCGCGAGCGTTGAACGATATCGCGCTCGATGATGGTACGGGCGACGCCACCGTCGCGTCTGAGGGCGCGTCGACGAGCGCGATGGATCGGTTACGCGAAGTCAACGCGCGCATCGTGGCGCTCGACCGCTTCCGCGCGGAAGCGTCGTACTATCTTCCATCGTACGACGAGCGCACGAGTGCGAACGCGTTAAAGGCTCTGCGCGAGCAATTTACGCGAACTGTGAGCTTGAAAGCGCCGCGGGAGAAATTTCGATTCAAATCGAGAGCTTTGATGATGAACCGTCGCGCGCCTGCGAAGAACGCGGAGGCGGCGATAAAGTCAACGGAAACCGCGGAGACGTCTTCGTCGATGACAACAGCCACCGTCGCCGGCCCAGGAACGAGAGATAGAGCAAATGAAACCATAGTGATTGATGCGTTGGATGAGAATGAAGATTACGTGCTGGAGCGCTTGGTTGAGTGCGACGTGTACGTGCTCGGAGCGCCGAGAGCGCTTCGAGCGCACGATTTGAATAGATGCAACATCTACGTCGTCGCCGTGGGTGGCAGCGTGCACGTAGAGAACATTATAGATAGCACCATTCACCTCGCCGCGCGTCAGCTGCGCGTGCACGCGGCGAGAAGGGTGAATTTTTACATTCGCACGCTTTCGCGGCCGATTATCGAAGACTCACGAGACGTCGCCTTTGCGCCGTTCGCGTTTGATATTCCAGGCAGGAGCGAAAATACGCTCAAGAAACACGGTTTATTCGAAGAAACTGGAATGTGGCGTGAAGTTGACGACTTTATGTGGCTCAAATCGACGCCATCGCCGCATTGGCGCGTGCTCGACGAAGCTGAGCGCGCGCCGCCGCCGCCGGCTTCAGGACGATCGACCTAGTACGTAAACACCACCACCACCCACTCTAGCGCTCGCCACAACTCTGTACTATTAATTACAATCGGACAAATACACATGCTACGTAAACACGCACTCCTCGGTTCTTGCTTTCCTCTCGACGACTAGAGCTCACATCGAGCTGTATCTTCTGAGCTCGCGGCGATTGACGCTCACTCGGAAAATATCCTCCGAAAGCGGCGGCGCAAACTCACCACCACCGCGCATAGTACTACTACTACTACTCCTATTCGTACTCCTCGCGCCCGCCGTCAACGCCGCGGCGGCGCTATCCGCCGCTCGCGCCCAACTCGCGCCCCCGCTGCCTCCGCCTCCGCCTCCGCCGCTCGCCGTGACCGCTCGTCGACCCGTCGATACCGCCGCCGTCCCCGCGCCAACCCCGCGCACACCGCGCGCGCGCGTCACCACCGCCCCAGCCAGCGTCGCCCGCCCCATCGTGGTCTCGACTTCCGCCGCCCAAACCACGCTCTTTCGCGACTCGCGCGCGCTCGACGATCGCATCAACGACGACGGCCGCACCGCCTCCGCCGAAGCCACCGCCGCTGCATCGCGACCGCTGCATCGCGCCCCGTTCGCGCCCCTCCGCGCGCGCGCACGCGCGCCATCGTCGACGTATTTATCGCCAATCATCTCCGCTCGACCGTGCGCGCTCGCGGCGCTGTCCCAACGCTCGAGTGCGCGCGTCGTCGTCGTCGTCGTCGATCGCGCGTCGCTCGACGATCGCACATCGTTCGTCCCATCGATCACCGTCGCCGGCGACGGGTCCGCGGCGACGTCGACGGCGGACGACGACGCGCAACACGACGACCACATGATGCGATGCGGCGCGCAATGCCGTCACAAAACGCCGCCGCGTCGTCGGATGCCCGGCAAACGCGCGCGCGGGGAGGATGACGCCCGCGGTCGTCGATGGCCCGAGGCTCTGGTCGTGACGCACGACGGCGCGCGCGACGGCGGCGCCGCGGCGTGCCACGCGTGCGCCGAACACGGGGATGCCGAGGACCTCGCGGCGTGGTTATTCGCGCCGCTCGACGCCGAGGCGTTCGCGCGCGAGTGCGTGGACCGGCAGGTGGTGCATTTTAAGCGCACGAATGCGCGCGCGCGGTTTGATGGGTGGTTTGGGTTGGCGGATGTCGAGGCGTTGGCGAGGTTGGGGACGTGCGCGTACGGGACGGATGTCGACGTGACGTCGTACGTGAATGGCGTGCGACGGACGCATAATCATAACGACCGGGCGATGGATGGTGATGGTGATTGTGGTCGTGTGGGTGCGGGGGCGAGCGGCGGCGGTGGCGGTGGGGAAGAGGCGCGAGATGTCATCATCGACGCCGACGCGTTGATGCGACGGTTTCGCGAGGACAAGTGCTCGCTTCGCGTGTTACATCCGCAGACCCGTCACGATGGGATGTGGAAGATTCTCGCCACGCTCGAGACGTTTTTTGGATGCGCCACGGGGTGTAACGTGTACTGCACGCCGCCGAATTCGCAAGGGTTTGCGCCGCATTACGATGACATTGACGCCTTTGTGTGCCAAATCGAAGGCGAAAAGCGTTGGCGCGTGTACGAGCCGCTCGAGGATGAACAGTATCCGCGCGTGTCGTCCAAGAATTTCACGCAAGAAGAAATCATGCACCAGCGCGTGTTGTTTGACGGCGTTTTGAGCGCCGGGGATGTGCTGTACATGCCGCGCGGGGCGATTCATCAGGCGGAGTGCTCGAGAGGCGACGAGCTGAGCGTGCATGCGACGATTTCCACCAACCAGTTGAACGCGCCGGCGGATTTGTTAGAGATGTCCGTCGGTGATATGCTGCAAGATTTCATTAACACCGAAAAAGAGTGTCGGAAATCGTTACCGCGCACGTTCTTGCGCGACCAATGGGCGCAAGACGGCACGGAGGCGGGTGACGCCGTCAAACGCGTGGTCGAGTTCCAACGGGAATTCTTGCGTCGTATGACGAACGGCGACGAGTACATCAAAGAAGCGCGCAACCGCTTAGGCGCGCGATTAATGCTCCAGCGCTTGCCACCACCACCGTCACATTTTGCAAAGAGTCCGTCGTACACCGGACCCGACGCCGCGCGCAAGATGCTCGAGAAGGCGCCGCCGCGCGTGACGCTTCAGCTCTCCGGCGCGCAACGCGTGTGCGTCTTTGACGACCGCTTGGCGGTGTGCCACATCTTCGACAACGCTCGAGACGCGAGCCATAGACTCATCACCACACACGACGTCGCCACGGCGTCATCGTCAACGGCAAAATCAATCGACGACGAGAACGTCCCCGGCTACGCCTACTTTGACGCGCGAGACGGCCAATTTCTCGACCTCCTCCTCGACACCGCCGAAGACGCCTTCATCGATGTCCAGGACCTCGCCACAGAATACATGAATGACAAAAGCGACGACGGCTCGGATGACGACGCCCCGGTCGACGACCGCGACGTCGGCCACTTTGTCCGCGTCGCCGCCCGTCTCGTCGCGTGCCGCGTCCTCGCCGTCGAACGCGCCTAGCCACTAGCCCTACTAGCCCACATCGTGTGCCAACATCACAAAATCACACGAAATCACACGAAAATCACACGAAAGCACACACCACCAAAACAGCGCGACTCGCGACAAAAAACAGTTTCGTCTTGTGCGTATGACGACGGTGGGGTTCGAACCCACGCCCTTGCGGACCAGGACCTTAACCTGGCGCCTTAGACCACTCGGCCACATCGTCCACATCGCACGAATCGCCGGGGCTATACGGCGATCGTCCGAGGGATATATGCATCTAAACCCCGCACATCGATTCCCGACTCCTCGCGTGAACCTATGGTGGCAAAAAGTATGGGTATAATTAACTACGTCGAGTCCATAGCCCACGGACCTCGGTCGCCACCGCGTGCGCGCGCGCTTTTGCGCCTCGATCGCCATCGCGTGCCCATACATCGACCGTCACGCGCCCCATCACCGCCACCGTAAACCCCGATCGCCCCCCACACCCACGCCCCACACGGGTGGGCCCACGACGACCCACGCCCCGTACCCCGTACATCCATCCACCAATCATCACCACGCGCGACGTGTCGACACCGTCGTCCGCGTCAGCACCCCGAACCTCGAGGTCGCGCTTTTGTCGCGCGCGCATCGATGTCGCGGGGGTGTCGTCCCTGATTGTGATTCGTCGAACGACCGGGTCCACGCGCGCGCGGGATCTGTGGGCGAGATATTTTGCTGACGCGATCGATCGATCGATCGATGCGATCGATGCGCCGATCGCGCGGCGGTAAACCGCGACGCACGACTGCGCCGCGCATCGAACGAACGAACGAGAGATCGATCGAGACCGCGCAAACGCATCTCGCGTGCGTATTTTTGAGTGTCTGTGTGCGGCGTCGACGTGACGTGAGGTACGCAGGAGGCGCGCGCGGGAATTTGGAATTGGTGGCATCTTGTTTCAAGATCTGGGATCGCGAGGATCGCGGGCGCGGGGCGCGCGCGCGCGTGTGTGTGTGTGGGTGTGGGGGCGTGGGATGTATGGGACTGACGGTGTGTTGTTTTGTATCGCGTGATCGCAGGGCATACGTGACATATATACAGAGAGAAGAATCGGCATTCACAACATGTGCGCCGGACCGAATGGGGACGCGGTGAAGGCGTTGGCGCAAGAGCCGACGACGCGTAAAGCCGAGGCGTTCGCTGCGGATATCGCTGCGCGCGTGGCGGATGTTGCGATTGATATTCCTGAGCGACTTGCGTTGGCGCAGGACGTGACGGCGGCGATTACGTTGAAGGTGGCGACGATTGAGTCGGCGCTCATCCGCGACGCGACGTTGCACGGGGCGTTGTTGCAAGCGTGCTCGGATAAAAAGTCGCCTGAAGTTGGCGAGGCTGCGCTCGAAGCGTTGCTCGCGCTCGCCAAGTCGACGAATGATTTCGTTGTGGGTGAACTCGTGCCGAGCGTGTTGAATGCGCTCGACCCGAAGGAACGCTGGCAGACGCAAGTCGCGGCGGCGAAGACGCTGGCCAAGCTTTCGGCGTGCGCGCCGCAAGTGACGTCATCGTTGCTCACGACGATTTTACCCGTCGTGACGTCCATGGTGAACGATGCGAAGCAAGAAGTTGCGGATGCCGCGCGCGAAGCGTTATCGGCGTTGTGCCACACCATTGATAATCGCGACGTTGAACCGTTCATCGACTCGATGGTCGCCGCAACGGTGGATCACGAGCAAACGGATGAGTGCGTGCAAAAGCTCGCGTCGACGACGTTTGTGCAAACCGTTACGGCGGCGCCGCTCGCGTTGATTTCGCCAATCTTGCTTCTTGGTTTCCGCTCTCGCGCCACCGCCACGAAGCGTTTGTCCGCGGTCATCGTGAACAACATGTCCAAGCTCGTTGAAGATCCGGAGGACGCCGCGCCGTTCTTGCCCAACTTGATGCCCGCCGTGGAAAAGGCGAGTGACCAAATCTCTGATCCGGAAGCGCGCGCGGTGTGTGGTAAGGCATTTGAGCAGCTCAAGTCGATCGACGATCGTTTGAAGGATGCGTCCTTCAAAAGCCGTCGCGCGGACTTCGCCGCCGTCAAGGCTGTGGTCGCCAAGCACCTCGCGTCGGCGCCCGTCGACGAAACGCTCTTTGACTATTACGCCATCATCGTGTGCGCGGCGGTCAACGCCAAGTGCCAAGATTATGATTTCGAAGAAGCCTTCAAGGCGGCGAGCAAATCGACGATTGACATCAAGACTGTTCGCGCCTTGTACGCCGACATTGAAAAGATGTACGGCGACGCAGAGCAAGAGGATGACGACGACGACACCGCCGACGTCTTGGCGGACTGCCAGTTCACGTTAGCGTACGGTTCCAAGGTGTTGTTGCACAATACGAAGCTCAAGTTGAAGCGCGGTCATAAGTACGCCTTGCTCGGCGGTAACGACAGCGGTAAGTCTTCTTTGATGCGCGCCATCGCAAACGAACAAGTCGAAGGCTTCCCGCCCGCGACTGAATTGCGCACGGTGTTTGTCGAGGCGGACATCATCGGTGAACTCTCTGATTTGCCGTGCGTTGATTACATCCTCGCCGATCCCCGCATCAAAGAGGCTGGCATCACCGAACAAGTCGTCGAAAAGATGTTGCTCAACGTCGGCTTTGGTGAAATGCAAAACGGCGCGCGCAACTTGGTCACCTTTTTATCGGGAGGCTGGCGTATGAAGCTCGCCCTCGCGCGCGCGATGTGCTTGAACGCCGACATCTTATTGATGGACGAACCCACGAATCACTTGGATGTCATGAACGTGAAGTGGGTTGAAGAATACTTGAAGTCTTTGACCGACGTCACCGCGGTGTTGGTGTCCCACGACTCTGGTTTCATCGATCGCGTGTGCAACAACATCATCTCTATTGAAAACTTAAAGTTGAAGCAATTCTCGGGTAACTTGACGCAATTCGTCGAAAAGAACCCCAAGGCTAAGTCCTTCTTTGAACTCAAGAGCTCGACTGGTTTCGTCATGCGATTCCCCCAACCAGGTTTCATCGACGGCGTCAAGTCCAAGGGTAAGCCGTTGATGAAGATGGCCAACTGCACGTACACGTATCCGGTGAACAAGGAGCCGACGGTAAAGGATGTCACCGTGCAAGTGTCTTTGGCCTCTCGTGTCGCATGTGTCGGTCCGAACGGTGTGGGCAAGTCCACCATGATCAAGCTTCTCACGGGCGAGGTTATTCCGCAAGAAGGCACAGTGTGGAAGCACCCGAACGCTCGCGTGGCGTACGTCGCCCAGCACGCGTTCCACCACATCGAGCAACACCTCGACATGACGCCGAACGAGTACATCCGCTGGCGTTACCAACACGGTGACGACAAGGAAGCGTTGCAAAAGGATACCATGACGTTGACTGCCGAGGAAAAGGAACGATGCAAGCTCCCAGTGCCGGTGGACTTGGGTAACGACGAAAAGGGCAATCCGATCAAGGTGAAGATGGTCATCGAAAAGCTCACCGGAGGCCGCAAGCAAGTGAAGAAGGAATACGAATACGAAGTGCAATTCGTCGGGCGTGACTACAACTCCAACCGCTACATCCCGGCCAGCCGTCTTTCCAAGCACGGTTTCGACAAGCACATGAAGATTGTCGATGAGAAGGTCGCGGCTCGCGCCGGCGCCATGCACACGCCGCTCACCACGGTCAACGTCGAAAAGCACCTCGAAGCCGTTGGTTTAGACAAGGAGTTTGGCACGCACACGCGTATGTCTGCGCTTTCTGGCGGTCAAAAGGTGAAGGTTGTCATCGCCGCGGCGATGTGGAACTGCCCGCACATTGTCATTTTGGATGAGCCGACCAACTACTTGGACCGCGATTCGCTCGGCGCGCTCGCCGGCGCCATCGAAACCTACGAAGGTGGTGTCGTTATGATTACGCACAACAACGAATTCTGCTCTGCGCTTTGCCCTGAAACGTGGCTCATGCAAAAGGCTGCTGACGGTATCGCCCGCTGCAACTGCAAGGGTGACGCCGAATGGATGGCCAAGGCTTCCAAGGAAGCCGTCACCGCCGCAGCGACCCTCGACGAGTACACCGATGCGTTGGGTAACGTTGTTGAAGTCAAGAAGAAGACTGTCGCGTGCAGCAAGGAAGCGAAGAAGAAGGCAAAGCTCAAGGCGAAGCGCCTCGCTCGAGGCGAAGTCGTCACTGAAAGCGACGAGGAAGACTTTGAATATAATGATGAATAAAAGCGCCGAAACAAACGCTCGCCGATGACGCGCGTCGTCGAAAATGATACATCTCAGTATAACATGTTGTACCGTTTGAAAACATAATCACCATCACTAGCAATGACACTAGTTCATGCATTTACAATACGCACATACCAATTTTCCATCCATTGATCACCGCCGCTCCACGTACGCTCTCGCTTGATGCCCTGCGCAAATAATCCAGAAGAGTCCAGAGTCCAGGAGTCCTTAAGTGTTTAATTACAATTATATCTAATGATGGGGACGTCGCGCAGAAGCTTTATCGCCAAAGAATGAGAATAAAGACTGCTGCGTCGTCTTAGACGGAGCTGGTGCATGCATCGGTCGAGCATTCGCCGCCACCGGCTTCAACGGGCTTCTTTTTTGCACGTTTTCATGCTCCTTTAAGGGCGAAGTAGATTGCCTCCGCATGCGAATTTGTTCTTGCCATCGGCGTAATGCCTCCATGTCTCGCTTCAACGCCGCATCTGCCGCCGCTTTCTTACGGGCTGCGATGATTTCCGCCTTGGATGGTTTCTTCGGCGGTCGTAACATGGCGGCGAGTAGGCGCGTGAGTCGAGTCTTAAGAGGCGCCACATCGGGCCATTCGCGCACTTCATGGTATTCACCGTCATCGAAAACACCAGTGCGCACGGCAAAACGAAGTGTCTTGTCGTGTCTGATGCAGTCTAACTGGGATTGAAGATCACGAGTGAATCCAGGAGTGAAACCGTAACGCAACGAACCGCGGAGAAGGTGCTCGTCGTCCTCCGCAGTCCACCATTCCGCTGGAATAGACGCCTTGGGACCTAGAACGGGTAACGTAAATTCAGACTTTTCTCGCGGCATGCCTTCCATCTTGGTTGTTTGCTTGTCCTTGTCGTCGCCGGCGTCGTCGTCGATATCTATTTCGACAGCCTCGATGAGCTTGGCGAGGGCGTCTCGTTCCTTCATTCGCTGTGCGCGGCGCGGCGCGCCTCGACGTAGTTTCTGCCACAACACTCGACTTCCTAACGCATTAGCCGCAGCAGCCGGCACGAGAATCTCCTCCATAGCTTTTTCCATTGCTATTTTTGTTTCTTCAGAGTCTTCACTGTCGTCATCACCATCGTCTTTGTCATTCGCGCCTTCGTCGGCGTCTTCGTCGTTGTCCTTTTCGCTCGCCTCTTTCTTCTCAGAAGTGTTTCCGGCTCGGCATTTATCGATGACGGCGAACATTTCTAGGAGGGTTTTCGCTACCGCGAATTTTTGTTCAAGTGGTCGATCGACATGATCGCATCCATTAATGACTGCACGGCGAGTATCTCCGTTTGGCGCGCCGAAAGCGCCGAGCGCGTCGATGACCGCCCACACGTCGTTATTCGTCCAGTTATTCCTGAGCTCCTCTTTAGCCTTCTCCGCTGCTTCCTTCGCCGCCGCTCGTGCAGATTCACGGGCTTCACGGCTCATTTTCTTTTCTTCCTCGCGTCGGCGCTTGGCCTCGGCTCGGCGTTCATTGTACGTCATGCGCGAGACTCGCGCATTCGCATTCGGAGATTGCTGTGTGTTTTGGACAATAGCGTGTACTTCCTTGTAGTTCACCTTGCGACGTTTACGTGGACCCTCGACCGCGAATCGTTTATCGATCATGGGCGCAGATGCTTTTTGTTTGGCTGCCTCGATAGCATCGGTGCCGAACGCATTCTCCCAAAACGCTTCGTCGTCGCCTTCGCTTCCTCCGCCGCCAAAAGTGGCAACAGAAAATGAGTTACCCGTTCGTGGACCAACTTCGCGATGTTCAGCGCGACGCGAAAGAATTTGATCAATGTCTTCCGCGGCAAACGCATTCGCTTCTTCGCCTGATGTATCTTTCAACGCCCCGTGCACGCCAAATTTCAACAATTCGTTGATTTTCTGCGCCTGTTCCTTGGCAGATTTCTTCGATTGAACGTCATCACTGTCGCCTCCGCCGAGCACGGCTTCATCGAGACCGTACTTTCGAGCCGCCGTTTCAAACAACGATTGTTCATACGTATCTTTCGTGATGAATCGATACACCTTGACCTCCTTCGTTTGACCGATTCGGTGACAACGCGCCATGGCTTGTAAATCATTCTGCGGGTTCCAATCAGAGTCGAAGATGATCGCCGTATCGGCCGAGGTGAGGGTGATGCCCATACCACCAGCGCGGGTGGATAACAAGTACACAAAGCCCTGACCTTCGGTGTTGAATCGATCGATGCCAGCTTGGCGATTTTCGGCCGACGTCGTCCCGTCGAGTCGCTCCGTCTCATACCCAGAAGCATTCATAAAGTCCTGAATAAGATCCAAAACCGTAGTAAATTGCGAGAAAATCAACACCTTGTGCCCATCACGTTTCAATTTCGCGAGAAGTTTGGAAAGTAAGCCCATCTTACCGCTACCTTCGGTGAGGAGTTGCAGCGGCGTCGGCGCGGCTTCGCCCTTCTCGGCGGCGGCGGCTAATCGCTTGTCAGTGTAATCTTGTTCCAGACCGTCGCACAAGAACGGATGATTGCAAATCTTACGAAGTTCCATAGAGAGATTTCGAAGCTGAGGAACACTCTTAACTTTCTGCCCTTCCAACAAAACATGGATTTGGTTTTCGTACAACGCGCGATAGTACGCACGCTGCTGCGCCGTGAGCTCAACCCACACTACAACCTCTTCTTTGGCGGGAATCTTTTCCACGTCTTCCTTCATGCGACGCAACATGCGCGGCTTCAAAACCTCACGAAGGCGCAACACTTGCTCAGCGTCTACGTCACCAGAAGCATCGCAGTACTCATCTTGAAAGTCCTCCCACGAATCAAACTGTCGAGGGTCGAGAATGTGTAACATGCCAAAGAGCTCTTTGATGTTGTTCTGAATTGGCGTACCCGTGAGCAACAACAACCAATCGTACCTCAACGCAGTTACCGACGCGGTGGTTTGCGAGTTGATATCCTTGAGCTTGTGAGCCTCGTCGACGACAACCATGGCCCAAGAAAATTGTTCAAACAACTCTGTGTTGCGGCGGACGTTTTCAAAACTCACGAGCATGACGTCAAACTTCACGTTACGCGTGCCTTGGACGTAGAACTCGTATTCGGCGCACAACTCACGGTCGGCACCCGAACCATCGTAAACGATCACGTTCATATCCGTCCACTTCTCCATCTCGCGCTTCCAGTGACCGAGCGTCGTGAGCGGCGCGACGACGCACATCGGCTGTCGCCGGCGAAGCAATTTTGTTCGCGCGTACTCCATCACAGAAATGCACTGCGCAGTCTTTCCGAGACCCATTTCGTCGCACAAAAA
>Ga0181552_10001876_pt1 | contig 15801 bp, 12 predicted proteins | sample 011ome_18_FD_130583 | JGI IMG/M metagenome (GOLD analysis project Ga0181552, IMG submission 130583) | Coastal salt marsh microbial communities from the Groves Creek Marsh, Skidaway Island, Georgia - 011501BT metaG (megahit assembly) | ecosystem: Environmental > Aquatic > Marine > Intertidal...
AAAAACTTTCTTTTTTTTAAAGGAGATATTAATAATTTAAATCTTGTTAATGATCTTCTTCAGGAATTCAAACCTAGAACCATTATTAATTTTGCTGCTGAGACTCATGTTGATAGATCAATCAATTCGCCTGAGATTTTTATTAAAACTAATGTTGTTGGTACTTTTAAGCTTCTCGAGGCTACCAGATTGTACCTAGAAAAAATTAATTTAAAGAATAAAAATCAATTTAGGTTCTTACATATCTCAACTGATGAAGTTTTTGGTTCTTTAAAGCTCTCAGAAAAGGGCTTTAATGAAAATAATCAATATCTTCCCAACAGCCCATATAGTGCATCAAAAGCATCTTCAGACCATTTGGTTAGAGCCTGGTTTAAGACCTATGATATACCAGTAATTACTACAAATTGCTCTAATAATTATGGACCTTTTCAGTTTCCTGAAAAGTTAATACCCCTAAGTATTTATAATGCTATAAATAACAAAAAAATTCCTTTATACGGCGATGGTCAGCAGATCAGAGATTGGCTGTATGTGCTTGATCATTGCGATGCAATAAATTCTGTTTTAGAAAATGGAAAAATTGGAGAAACATATAATATTGGTGGTGAAACAGAAAAAACTAACCTTGAGGTTTTAAAAACTCTCACAACTGTATTAGATGAATTAATACCAAAAAATAATAAATCATACAATGACCAAATTATTTTTATTAAAGATAGACCCGGGCATGATCGGAGATATTCTATTGACGCTAAAAAATTACAATCTGAATTGGGTTGGTATCCAAAAGAGTCATTTTCCTCAGGTATCTATAAAACCGTTCAATGGTATTTAGAAAATCTTAAATGGGTAGAGGACCTAAAATTAAAAAAAAGAAAATTTTTTTAATTTGAAAATGAAAATATTAATATTTGGATCAAATGGACAAGTCGGAGTTGCGTTATCAGATCTTTTTTTTAAAGAAAATTTGATTTTACCTACCCGCGAAGATATAAATTTATTTAAATATCGTTTGCTTGATTCATATATTAAAAAAATTAATCCAGATTTGATTATTAATGCAGCAGCATATACTAATGTAGATCTTGCTGAGTCCGAAAGAGAACTTGCTTTTATTTTAAACCGAGATGTTCCAAAAAAAATAGCAATAATTTCTAAAGAGTTAAATATTCCTTTTATTCATTTTTCAACTGACTATGTTTTCGATGGCAAAAAAGATATTGCTTACACAGAACTTGATAAAGAAAATCCTTTATCAGTATATGGAATATCTAAATTTGAGGGCGATCAAGAAATTCAGTTGATAGGTGGAAATTTTTTTATTTTTCGAATTAGTTGGGTTTATTCTAATGTAAGAAAAAATTTTTATTTAACAATAATTAATATGTATAAAAAAAATAAAAAATTAAAAGTTATAAATGATCAGTTTGGGGTTCCAACTTCCAATTATTTTATTGCAGAAAATATTCATAAAATTATTCCCTTATTATCAAAAAGTAAACCTGGAGTTTATAACTTAGTACCAGATGGTTATTGTTCTTGGTTTGATTTTGCTTATGAAATTATTAAAAAAAAATATAATTCAAGCAATATTTCAGCCATATCATCAAAAGATTATCAATTTAGTGCTCCAAGACCTGCTAACTCCATATTAGATAACAGTAAATTTAAAAAGACCTTCATGCTAGAATTTAATGAATGGAAGTTTGAATTGGATAAAATTATTAATGAATCGTAAAGGTATTATTTTGGCAGGGGGGTCTGGAAGCAGACTGTATCCAATTACAGAGTATATTTCTAAACAATTGTTACCTGTTTACGATAAGCCAATGATTTATTATCCACTCAGCACTCTTATGTTAGCAAATATAAGAGATATAATGATCATTTCAACACCCAATGATTTACCAAAATTTCAGCAAATTCTCGGTACTGGTGATAAATTTGGTTTGAATTTTTCTTACATGGAACAATCTAGACCTGACGGAATTGCTCAAGCTTTTATTATCGCGGAGGAGTTCATTGGCAATAATCCCTCTGTTTTAATTCTTGGGGATAACATTTTCTATGGACACGATTTAGAGGCTAATTTAGCCGAAGCTAATGTAAATAAAAATTCAGCCACGATTTTTGCATATCATGTTAATGATCCACATAGATATGGAGTGGTTGAATTTAATTCCTCTAATACAGCAATATCAATAGAGGAGAAACCATTAGAACCGAAATCTAGTTTTGCGATAACTGGACTATATTTTTATGATAATTCTGTTATTGAGATTGCAAAAACATTAAAGCCATCTTATCGCGGAGAACTTGAAATTACAGATCTAAATAAAGAATATCTTTCCCAAAAAAAATTACATGTTAAATTATTAGAACGAGGTTATGCATGGCTCGATACAGGAACTCATGATAGCTTGTTAGAAGCTGGTCAATTTATTTCAACAATAGAAAAAAGGCAAGGGCTTAAAGTTTGCTGTCCTGAGGAAATTGCGTTTCGAAAGGGATGGATTAGTAGAGATGACATTTTAAATTTATCAAAAAAATTAAATAATAATTACGGTAAATATCTTAAGAGTTTAATAAAAAAATAAATGTATATTGACTTAATTATAAATTCTATAGTCCCAATCATAACGCTTTTCGTTTTATTGTTAGGCGTATCTTTTTTTTGGCCTAGGGTTTCAATATTATTTAATTTTAACAAATATGATTCGTTGCATAAGATTCATGAAAAAGAAATCCCCAAGGTTGGAGGTATATTGATAATATTGTTTATCTTATTTTTACTCATTCATAATAACAAATTTGATAATTTTTTCTTATCACTTTTTATTTCTTCAATACCATTAGTCTTCATTGGAGCAAAAGAAGATCTTTTTCATAATACCTCTCCTTTGCAAAGGCTTTTATCAATGTTAATAAGTGTTAGTATTTTTTTTCTGATACTTCCAATACATTTTCCTTCAATTGAGATCCCTATTTTAAATATTTTTTTTCAAAGTTATTTTTTTCAATTTATTTTTTTTTGTTTCAGCTCATTAGTCATTATTAATGGAATGAACTTAATAGATGGAGCGAATGGGCTTATGCCATGTTCAGCTATTATGCAGCTTGCTTCAATTATTTTTTTATCCTCTGTCTATAATGATTTAGAAATTTTTAATATATCAATAGTGTTTTTGCTGCCTCTCGTTATTTTTTTATTCTTCAATTATCCGGCTGGAAAAATTTTTATGGGTGATTTAGGCGCATATTTTTATGGCTTTTCTATTAGCTTGCTAATTATTTATTTTTTCTCAAGACATCCTGATTTGCTATCATGGTCTGCAATACTTATCCTTTTTTATCCATCGATTGAGCTTCTAACATCTTTTATTAGAAAAAAATTTTTTGAAAATAAAAGCCCAATGGCGCCTGATTTGAGACATTTTCATTCATTAGTTTATTACTTGATTAAGCAGAAATTAATAAGGAGCAAAATAAGTAATAATTTTGTTTTGCTTAGCATGATTCCTTTTTGGTTTTTTCCATTTGTATGTATTTTACTTTTTTATAACTCTCTTAACCTTCTTCTAATTTCAATTTTATTGCTTACTATTTTTTATTTATCTATATACTTGTTTTTATTCTCAAAGATTCCTTTTAATGAAATTAGTAAAAAAATTAAATAACCAAGATATTCTAGTTCTAAAATCTGATTTTTTTAAAGATGAGAGGGGCTATTTTTATGAGGCTTTTAATTTAAAAAAATTTCAAAATTTAATTGGCGCTGAGATTAATTTTGTTCAAGATAACCACTCCTTATCTAAAAAAAATGTTTTAAGAGGACTTCATTTTCAAACTACCCCTTTTGCTCAAGGTAAGCTTATAAGAGTATTAAAAGGTGAAATTTTTGATGTAGTTTTGGATTTAAGAGAAAATTCCCCTAATTTTGGAAAGTATGATTCGATTATTCTATCCTCAGAAAATAATTATCAGCTATGGATACCTGAAGGTTTTGCTCACGGATTTTATGCTATGAGCGATAATGTTGAAATTTTGTATAAAACCACAAAATTTTATATGGCAGAATACGAGAAAACTATCTTGTATAATGATGAAGATCTTAATATAAAATGGCCTAGTTCTAATTTTATAATTTCAAAAAAAGATTCCCTCGGTTTAAAGTTTAAGGAGTTTTTAAATGGCAAAAACTAAAGCTATTGTTACTGGTATAACTGGGCAAGATGGAAGTTATCTAGCCAGTTTTCTTTTGGATAAGGGATATAAAGTTTATGGAACAATTAGACGCACTAGCTCTAAAAACTTTTGGAGGCTTAATGAGCTTAAACTTCTAAGCGACAAAAATCTAACTCTTGTTGATTATGATCTTACTGACCTTGGTTCCTCGCTTAATATTATAAAAAAAATTAAACCCAATGAAATTTACAATTTAGCTGCACAAAGTTTTGTTGGTGTAAGTTTTGATCAACCATTTACTACCTCACAAATTAATGCAATTGGCACCTTAAATTTACTTGAGGCAATTAGACTGACTGATAAGAATATTAAATTTTACCAAGCAAGCACTTCGGAAATGTTTGGAAAAGTTCAAGAAACACCACAAACTGAATTAACTCCCTTTTATCCAAGAAGTCCATATGCTGTAGCAAAATTATATGCTCATTGGATGACTGTAAATTTTAGGGAAAGTTACGGTATCTTTGCTTCAAGTGGAATTTTATTTAATCATGAATCACCATTAAGAGGTATTGAATTTGTTACAAGAAAAATTACAGATTCTGTTTCGAAAATTAAGTTAGGTAGATTAAACTCTTTTGAATTAGGGAATTTAGACTCTAAAAGAGATTGGGGGTACGCAAAAGAGTATGTGGAAGGTATGTGGAAAATTTTACAGGTAGAATACCCCGATACCTTTGTTCTAGCTACTGGCCGAACGGAATCCGTAAGAGACTTTTTAAAGCTCACTTTTAAAGCAGCTAATATTGAAATCTACTTTAAAGGTAACGGTGTAAATGAAAAAGTATATTGTAAAAAAACAAATAAAGTTTTAGTAAAAATTAATCCAGAGTTTTATCGTCCAACTGAGGTCGATCTTTTGATTGGCAATCCTTCAAAAGCAAAAAAAATACTTAATTGGTCTTCTAAGACTTCATTAGAGGATCTATGTAAATTGATGTTGAAAAGAGATATGGAGAGAAACATAATTGCCTAATTTTTTTAAAGCAAAAGTTAGAGTTTTTATTTTTTTTATTTTATCAATATTATTGAGATTTTTTCCAAAATCAAAAAAAAAAATTAATGGTATCAATCTTGTAATACCGCTTAAGCACACTGGACTAAATAGAGTGGGTAGGATGATTTTAAATGCATTAGATAAAGAACTTTCTACAAAGATTTATCATATATTTAAATTTGATTTACCAAGAAATTCTCTTAGGTTATCTGGAAATAAAAGTTTTTTTTTTAATACTAATGTTTTCATTGGTAACCCAGATTTTTTATTTACATATATTTTAAGGAAACCTCAATTTTTATTATCACGATATAACAATATCGCATTATGGTTTTGGGAACTTAATAAATTACCAATAAGCTGGCTACTTGCTTCGAAATTTTTTAAGGAAATATGGGTTCAGAGTGATTTTATATTACAAAATCTAAATAAATACAACATCCCTACAAAAAAAATTCCTTTTGTAATTAATATTAGATTTTCAAATAAATTAAATAGAAGTTATTTTAATATTCCAAGAAAAAAATTCTGCTTTATTTTTACTTTTGATTTTCTTTCTTTCTATCAAAGAAAAAATCCTGAGGCTGTTATTTCTGCTTTTAACTTGTTATCGGAAACACAAAAAAATATTCATCTGGTTATAAAAACAACAAATGCAGAATTAAGTCCTTATTTTAAAAATAAATTAAGTAATTTAATTCTTGGTAATAAAAATATTTCATTTATTGATAAGACGTATGATGATGATACACATTATTCATTATTATCGATATGTGATTGTTACATTTCTCTTCATAGATCAGAAGGTTTAGGTTTAGGTTTAGCAGAAGCTATGTTCTTAGGATTACCTGTTATTGGAACGAATTATTCTGGCAATTTAGAATTTATGAACAAAGAAAATAGTTTATTAGTTGATTATAATTTAATAAAAATGCCTCCAAATTATTACCCACATAGCTCCGATCAATATTGGGCCGATCCTAAAATTCTTCATGCAGTTGAATTAATGTCAAAGGTTATTAAAAAAAAGAGTCTTCGAGAAAAACTAATTTTAAATGGTCAAAATTATATTAGAATGAATCATAATACTGCAGTGTTAAAAAATTTTCTGAGTAAAAATTTAAAGTAAATATGAAGCTTATCCTTAATATACTCTCTGGCGGAGTCGGCTCAAGATTATGGCCAATGTCAAGAAAAAATTTTCCTAAGCCATTTCTTAAACTTCCAAATGGCTTCTCACTTATTCAAAATACTCTTTTGAGAGCTCTTGAAATCAAAGATTTTGACGAATGTATTACTGTGACAAACGATAGTCTTTTATATCATTCAGTAGACGAGTATTCAATAATTAAAGATAAGGTTAAGACCACTTTTATTTTGGAGCCATTTGGAAGAAATACTGCCCCTGCAATAATAAGTGCTGCATTGTATGCAATGAAATTATATGATGATCCAGATATTTTTATTCTTACTTTACCAGCTGACCATGTAATTAACGATAGTCTTTCTTTTAAAAAAGCCGTTAATGATGCGTTCGATATTGCAAAAAATTATTCTCTTGTAACTTTTGGTATTGTTCCAAATTCACCATCCGTTAATTTTGGCTACATTCAAAATTTTAAAAATGATGTGATATCTTTCAAAGAAAAGCCTGATGCAGTTCTCGCAAAAAAATATATTTCTGATGAAAATTATCTTTGGAACTCTGGAATGTTTTGTTTTCATGTTGGTAATTTTGTTAGTGAATTAGAAAAACATTGTAAAGATTTATTAGCAGATATTGATCAAGTAACAAATAATTTAAAAAAATACCTCATTGATGACAATGAATGTTTTTTTATACAAGAAAATTTTTTTAAAAATATAAGAAATATTTCAATAGATTATGCTTTACTTGAAAAATCAAAGAATATTGGTGTAGTTCCATGCTCGATAGGTTGGAATGATATTGGAGTTTTAGATGCTTTTACAAATCAAATTCCAACTAAAGAGAATAATAATAGAATAATGGGTAATGCAATTTTGAAAAATTGTACTAATACATCTATTGTTTCTGAAGAGAGATTAACTGCTGCAATTGGGCTAAAAAATATAATTATTATCGATTCAAAAGATGCACTACTGGTATTAGATAGCAATTCATCAGATGATGTTAAGTTAATCTACAATGAGTTGAAAAAGCAAAATGCAAAGGAAGTTGATAACCACCCTGAGGTTTATAGGCCATGGGGAAGTTTTTATGTTCTTAATGAGGCATTAAATTTTAAAGTTAAACATATTAAGGTTCACCCAAAAAAAAGACTTTCTTTGCAAAAACACCAATTCAGATCTGAACACTGGGTAGTTGTTCGTGGAGTTGCTAATGTAATCAGAGGCGATGATGAAATTATACTAACTTCAAACCAATCAATTTTCATTTCTCCAAACACCCCACATCAGCTTATAAACAACGGAACTGAATTACTTGAATTAATTGAGGTTCAATCTGGTGAATATTTGGGTGAAGATGATATTGTTAGAATAAACGACCCCTATAAGCGATGAGCACTTTAAGAATCATTTCTAGATATAGGTCGTATATTTTTTCATCCGTATCAAATGATTTCAAAAGTAAATACATAGGTTCGTTCATGGGTGGGTTATGGTCTATTATTCATCCAATCATAATGATTACAATTTATACATTAATTTTTTCACATGTTATGAAAATTAAAATTGGGCTACCTGATCAGGAACCAATTGATTATAGTATTTATTTATGTACCGGCATTATTTTTTGGAATCTTTTTTCTGAATTATCCACTACTACGATTAATATCTTTTATCATTACTCTAGTATTTATAAAAAAATACCAATCCCGATACCTGTTTTCTTAGTAATTAACACAATTAATTCGATTATAAGTTTCTTACCTATTTTTATAATATTTACAGCTTATTTGTTACTTTTAAATAAATTTCCCGCTTCAGGTTTCATTTTTATAATTCCATTATTAATCTTTCAGATTTTTTTTACTATCTCTTTTGCTTCTATTTTAGCTGTACTTAATGTTTTTAATCGTGATATTTATCACTTTTACTCAGTTTTTTTGTCTTTGTTATTTTGGCTTACTCCGATAGTTTACTCGATTAATATTATTCCATCTAAATATCATTATTTACTAGCGCTCAATCCAATTTACTCTTTCATTGAAAATTATCATAAGATTATTGTTTTTAATGATTCCATTGATTTTCATAAAATTATATTTATTTTTTTTATTTCTCTAATATTAATTACTATCTTTATATTTTTATTTAAAAGACTAAAGACAGAAATTTTAGATAATGTCTAATAATCTTCTAATTGTTAAAAATTTAACGAAATCATATAAAAAATTTAATAATAAATTTTTAGCGATGCTTAATGTTCTTTTCTTTAATTCTTTAAAGAATTATCAACAGCATACTGTAATTGAAAATATTTCATTTTCCCTAAAAAAAGGAGAGTCTCTTGGTATAGTTGGCTTAAACGGCGCAGGCAAAAGCACTCTTTTAAAAATTATTTCCGGGGTTACTTTACCGACCTCGGGACACTTCATAAGTAATGGCACAATATCTGCTATTTTAGAATTAGGTATTGGTTTTAATGAAGAATTCACGGGTAGAGAAAATGTTTATGCTGCCCCCCTTTTTCAAAATTTATCAAAAAAACAAATACATAAGTTAAGTTATGAGATTTTTGAATTCTCTGAATTAGGTAAATATATTGACGAAAAGGTTAAGGTTTATAGTTCAGGTATGAGAATGCGTTTAGCTTTTAGTCTCGCAACATCAGTCAGCCCAGATATTTTGATAATTGATGAGGCCTTATCTGTTGGGGATGCATATTTTCAACATAAATGTTTAGAAAGAATTAGAGACTTAAAAGAAAAAGGTACTTCTTTAATTATTGTAAGCCATGATAAACAGGTCATATTAAACTTTTGTGACAAAGCCATTTTGATTGACAAAAGCAAGCAAAAAATGATTGGTAATCCTATTAAAGTTTTAGATACATATAATGCATTAATTAGTGGATACGCTCCTGAGAGTTTTTCAAAGAATGATTTTATTACAAAAAAAATACAATCTGGTAGCAAAAAAGCTAAAGTTACAAATTTAAGTATTATTAACTTATCCTCAATAAAAGATAAAAAAATTTATGTAGGGGATTATATAAAGATAGTTATTGAGTTAAAGGTTGATGAGATAATAGATGATCTTGTAGTTGGTTTGATGATAAGAGATAAATATGGAAATCCAATTTATGGCACAAATACATTCCATCAAAATATAAAATTAGGAAAACTTAAAAAAAATAGTAACATTAATATTAGTTTTAGTTTTAAAGCAAATTTAGGACCTATGACATATTCTATTACTACCGGCCTACACTCTACCGATGGACATTTGGCTGGTAATTATGAATGGACTGATTCTCTTTTGTATTTTAAGGTAGAAGAAAAGGGAAATTTTTTTATTGGATCAAACTTTTTAGATGCCAAGGTAAATATTGATGATAAATAATTTTTACGAAGAGTTATCTAAGAAATTTAGAATAAATAACTCTTCATCTTACAATTTTTATATAGATCTGCTTTTAAATTCAAAAAATGAAATAAATGACCTAGTAGATTTAGGCTGTGGAAATGGCGATTTTTTAAAATCTTTAAAAAAAAGAAACCCTAATTTAAATCTCTATGGGGTTGATTCAAATGACCTTAAATTTGATACCAAAAACTGTAAAGACATTAAATTTTATCATGAAGATATTTTGAATTTTTTAAAAAAGGAAGAAAAGGCTAGATATGATGTTGTAACACTTTTTCATGTTGTTGAGCATCTTCCAACTGATTACCTTCTTCAAGTAATAGTTGAGGTATATAAAGTTTTAAAGACAGGAGGGTTGATGATTATTGAAACCCCAAATATTGAAAATTATGAAGTTTTATCTAGAAACTTTTATTTGGATCCCTCGCATTTGAGACCAATACCAAAAGCTTTGCTAGAATTTATAGCTGAATTTACAAAATTTAACAAAATTAATTGTTTTTCTATTAATGACAAAACAATGAATATGGATGATATTTCGGTTAATGATATATTTACATGTCAGGGCGCTGACCTTACTTTATTTGCTCAAAAAAAAGGAACTTTTTCAGAAAATTTTTCAAACTTTTTTAATAATTCATCTCAAAACATTTATGATAGCGTCGGCATCATGCGAATATATTCTAAACAGCAACAAGCGCATCAAAATACATTCAATCATTTTGCATTAAATGTAACTAAAAAGCATAACAACGAAATACGGAATTTACAGGCTCAACTAGATAAATTACAGGATGAAATATATGATCTAACCAATTTTCATACGCGAATACTTAATGCAGCAGAGAAAATTCGTTCAATTAAATATAAAGCACGTATTTTTTTAATGAAGATCAAGAATAGATTTATTTTAGTAAAAAAAAATAAGAAAAATGATCAAAAATTATCATTAATTGAAAAAGATTTTTTGGATAAGTTAAAATAATTCAATGAAAATCATTGTTGACGCCCAGGCATTACAGACAGACAGTAAATATAGAGGTATTGGCAATTATGTAAAGAATTTATTAGATTCGCTTTTTTATCATAATGATCATTCATATGTGCTTCTTTTTAACGAATCCTTATCAACACAGGATGAAAAAAAATCTCTTCAAAATTATTATGAAAAATTTTCTTCTGTAAAAAAGATTATTTTTTTTAAAGTTATTGAGAAAGTAAATAATAAAAATACACAAGATCTTAATTACATATTAAGAGAGCACCTGGTTGCAAGATTAAAACCTGACCTTGTTTTTATTACAAGCTTATTTGAAGGTATTTATGATAAAGCCGTATTATCTGTTAATAAATATTTTAAAAATATACCTCATGCAATTCTTTGCTATGATTTAATTCCTTATTTCTTTAGTCGTGATAATTTTAGATATATAAATGATGCTAATTCAAATATGTATCAAGAGAAATTAAATTACCTAAAAGATTCTAAACTAATTTTTACTATATCGGAGCATAGTAAAAATCACATTGCAAATTTTGTTGATAGATCACGCATATACAATATTGATGCTGCCTTGCCAAATCATTTCTTAGAACAAAAAATAGATCCAAATTTTTTAAAAAGAAAAAGAATCTCAAACAAGTACTTTTTAATAGTTGGGGGTGGCGACCAAAGGAAAAATTATGGTTATATGATAAAAGCATTTAGTGATCTTCCAGCTGAATACAAGAAAAATTATTCTATTTTTTTTATTGGAAAAATTGACAAACAAGTTAAAAAAACCATATCTGATTCTGCTATTTCATTAGGTTTAAGCAAAAAAAAAATTACCTTTTTAAATTATGTTAGCAATGAAGATATTTCTAATTTTTATCATTATGCAGAATTATTCATTTTTCCATCATATGAAGAGGGTTTTGGTCTTCCTATTTTAGAATCAATATTTTTTAATACAGTACCTGTATTTTCTGACATTGAAGTGTTTAAAGAATTGATTAATGATAATGACCTAATCTTTTCACTAAATGACTCTTATGATTTAACAAATTTGTTAATTAAGTTTATTAAAGATCCTACTATCTTTAAGAATAAAATTCCTTTTTTAAAAAAAAAATGCGCAAAGTTTTCCTGGGAATCAACATCCAAAAAATTTTTAAGTGTTATTAAAGATTTTAAAAATTATGATATCTTAGATTCGGAACTAAATCCTAATCTCCTAGTAAGAACTTTTAATGATAAAAATTCTGATAACATTTCAGCAAAAAAAAGAATTTTATTATTAAAGCTTGATCACATGGGGGATTTTATTCTTACAGTCCCTACTTTTAATTTAATAAAGGAAAAATTTTCTGACTATGAAATTGATTTAATTTGTGGAAGTTGGAACAGGGAATTTGTAGAAGATATTAAAATTTTTGATAATGTGTATTTTTTAGATTATTTTAAAAAAATTTCTTTTGAAGAACCTGATTTAAATAACAATGAATTAAAAAAAATATTACGCAGTGTTTCTGGTAGTTATGAATATGCTATTGATCTTCGTAGACATTCAGATACGCGTTCCATTTTGTTAAAATTTAAGGCAGAAAACTACGTTGGTTTTTTTACAAATCAATCTGAAATTGACTCCAAACTAACTTTTGGTTTGCACACTGAAGGCGATATCCAATTCCAGCTTACTAATGCTAATTTATCAACAATAACCTCTCAGGTTTTTGATCTCATTAATCTTATCCCAAGTTCAAATTTATCTTCTGTTTCTAACAGAAATAAATTTACTAAAGGTGTCATTGGTATCTTCCCAAAAGCAGGTAATCGTTTAAAAGAGTGGGGTGATCAAAGGTTCTGTGATTTGATTCAAAAGTTATCTGAATTTAGAGAAGTAAAAATAATAAATATATATTTAAATAATCGGGATGATTATAATTTTTTTCAAATTCTAAGGTCAAAAAAAATTAATATCCATAATAATCTTGCATACAAAGAATTATCAAACTTAGTACTTAAATCTGAAATTGTTTTAGCGAATAACTCCTATGGAGGACATCTTGCCAGTTATTTAGGCGTTAAAACTTTTTGTATATATGCTGGAACATCATCAGTTATGGAGTGGAGACCAATTTTTTATGAAACAACGGTAATAAATTATGAAATCGAATGCTCTCCCTGTCACTTGAAAGATATTAGTGACTGTATAAATGATCATCAATGCATAAAAAAAATTACTGTCGATGATGTTTTATATTGTGTTTCTAAACTATTAGGATTAAAAAATAAAACTTTTTTAAAAAATTTCAATTATGATTATAAGCAAATTGATAATACTGCAATACATCAAATAAAATCCAATATTGGAATTTCAAGTGAATTAAAACCGCTCGTTGCCTCAATCTTAGCTTATAATTCCAATCAATTTAGGCAGAAGCATATGTATGTGGATGTCTCTGAACTTTTCTTTAATGACTCAGGAACAGGCATTCAAAGAGTTGTTAAAAATATTCTCTCTAACTTATTGGCTCTTCAACTAGATTTTAAGATCATTCCAGTTTTTGCAAACCGGGAGGTTGAAGGATATTTTGAAATAAAAAATTTTGATCTTAATAAATTTAATATAACAAATTATTCAACAGATAATTTTTTTATTATAACCCCCCATAAGAATGATATTTTCTTAGGTTTAGATTCCCAAGCTGATACAACAACATTTCAACAAACTTTTCTTAAAAATATAAGTGATGGAGGAGTGCGGCTTATATTTGTTCTTTATGATCTGATTTTCTATGAATATCCTCAATATTTTTCTAAACATACAGTCAAATCAATGAATAAATGGTTAAATTTTATTACTAGATCTGCAGATATTGTTTGTATCTCAAAGACTGTCAATAAAAAGTTAAAAGACTTATTAATAAAAAATAATTCATTTAAGCAATCATTTAATTACGGATATTTTTACTTAGGTTCAGATTATAAATTTAATGAAAGAACTCTATCATCTAATGAGAAGTTTTTTTTGAATTATATTTCAAAGTCTATAAATTTCTTGATGGTTGGAACTCTTGAACCAAGGAAAGGGCATGATTTTGTTCTCAAATGTTTTGAAGAATTATGGAATGATGGTTATAAGCCTAAATTAATTTTTGTTGGTAAGTATGGCTGGAGCCATGAGCTTTTAAAAGAAAATTTACTTAATCATGAAATGAAAAATAAAAAATTATTTTGGCTTGATGATTGTGATGATTTTTTTCTTAAAAAAATATATGAAAAATCCCAAAATTTAGTAATTGCCAGTATTGATGAAGGATTTGGTTTGCCGATATATGAGGCAATTAAATATAAAAGTACTGTAATTGCGCGTAATATAGATATCTTTAGAGAGATTGGTCAAAATAAATTATTGTACTTTAATAATTCAAATGAACTTAAGAAAATAATCATTTCGACAATTTCAAATTTTAACTCAAAAAAAATATTAGATTCTCAAAATCTAGATATAAATGTTTTAAGTTGGAAAGAGAGTACTGAAATGCTGATTGATGTTATAAATGAGTTTACAAATGATAAAAAGAATATTAAAAAGACTATTTAGTAAATATAAACATTACAAATTCAATAATAATTTTGATTTAGTCAAGCCTCTAAATCTACCTGATGGCATCTCGGAATCAGAATTATTTAATTTTTTGACTAACGTTCGTGTTGAAGATGCTCCTGAGCGTGAAATGGTAGCCTATGCTACTGAAGATTTTAGGAGATTTGTTTATACTTATAGCTTGACGAAGGGTCATAGTGGAAAATGTTTAGAGCTTGGCGCTAACCCATATTTCACAAGTGTTTTATTAAGTAAATTTACCTCTTTAAATATGTATTATGCAAATTTTTTTGGCTCTCAGGCTTTAGATATTAAAAATCAAAAAGTTTTTATTCCTAAAATTAAAAATGATAAAGAAGAAGTTAAAAATTTTACATTTAAAAATTTCAATATAGAAGAGGGCAACTTTCCCTATAAAAAACAAACTTTTGATGTAATTATTTTTGGTGAGATTATTGAGCATTTACTTATGAACCCTTGTGAAGTTTTAAGAGAAATTAATAGGATTTTAAAAAGTGAGGGTACCTTAATACTTACAACCCCTAATGTTGCGCGGCTTGAAAATGTAGTTAGATTGGCGTCTGGAAATAATATTTATGACCCTTACTCTGGTTATGGTCCCTATGGAAGACATAACAGGGAATTTAATGTTCATGAACTTTCTCGATTATTGAAATATGAAGGATTTCAAATCGAATCCTGTTTTACATCAGATGTCCACGTAAATAGAGCTAATATGTATGTGAATAGTTTAAATTTTTTTAAAAAATATATTAATGATGAAAATAAAGATCGTGCTTGGGATTTAGGCCAATATATTTTTATTAAAGCTAAAAAAGTAAAAGTAAACAATAATAAAAAATATCCTTCATGGCTGTACAGATCATATCCAGAAAATAAAATAAATTTTGATGAATATTGATGCAATTTTGTTAGCAGGAGGGAAGGGAACTAGGTTGAGAAGTGCTTTACCTGACCTTCCAAAACCAATGGCCCCGATAATGGATAAACCTTTCTTAGAGTATTTAATACTATCACTATACAACCAAGGCATTTCTAAAATTATTCTTTCTATTGGATATAAAAAAGAAATAATTAAAAGATACTTTTGCGATTATAATCCTGGTATTAAAATACTTTTTTCGGAAGAAAATACTCCTCTTGGCACAGGAGGCGCACTTTTAAGTGCTCTTAATTATTCTAATTCAGAAAATATTATGGTACTTAACGGTGATACTTTTTTTAATATAAATTTACAAAAAATGTATGATTTTCATCTTGCAAATCATTCTTATCTTACTATTGCTACAAAAAAACTTAATGATAAAAGTAGATACTTAGGTTTGCCAGTTGAAAATGAGCGTATCTTAAAAAAAAAGACACCAAATTCTT
>Ga0181552_10001880_pt1 | contig 15796 bp, 6 predicted proteins | sample 011ome_18_FD_130583 | JGI IMG/M metagenome (GOLD analysis project Ga0181552, IMG submission 130583) | Coastal salt marsh microbial communities from the Groves Creek Marsh, Skidaway Island, Georgia - 011501BT metaG (megahit assembly) | ecosystem: Environmental > Aquatic > Marine > Intertidal zone...
GTCAACTTTGTAACGTCTCACGATGGTGGATCGTTCCACGCCCATGATTCGCTGACCCGAATCGTCTGTGCTAACACGCTCCGGTCGTCGATGGTCGGCCACAAGCATGTGGATTTCAAGATCCGCCACAAGGGTGACACCGCAGCCAAATGCGCCGATCTCTCCCGCTACCTCAGCGGCGTGTTCACGGCCCGCGAGGTCTTTGTTGAGAACATGGGCAAGCTCGCCGATCAGCGAGTAGCAGGCGATGACATCCGCCAGCTTGTCGGTGGATACTTCGTGAAGGAAGCCTACAAGCGTGGCGAGAAGCTCGAGACCGGATTCAAGACCCGCTCGCTCAACATGATTGACGGGATCACTGACCTCGCCATCAGTGGTCGCGGCAACAGTGGTCAGTCGCTTTACGACGTGCTTAATGGCGCGACAGAATACTGGACCAGCGGCGATGGTGTGGGCCGCACGGCATCCGCCGGAAAGAAAGCCTACTCCTCAGAGTTCGGGAACGCTGCGGCCAGCAAGGAACGCTTCAGCGAGTATCTGATCGGCGGCGAGTTTGAGTCCGGCCTGCAGGAAGACACCAAGCGGATCCTCGCCCTGACCGCCTAACCCTAACCAATGGCGGCCCTGTATCTTGCAGGGCCGCCCATTTAAAATGAAAACAGTAATCAAGTGGCTTGTAGCCACCGTCATATTCTTCGCCATCGTGGCGATCATCGGAAACGTCGAGGTGTATCTCGAATCCCTGTTCCCGAACCCATGAATACGAAGCCGAAAGTATTACGGAACCATAAACCAATGAAAGTATTAAGTAATAGCAAGATGGATATCACCATCGAAGTAACTCCATCCCCACCGTTTGAGGGGATAATCAGCTACACGGCAACCGCATGGGTGGGTGATCAGTATACCTCGCATCTCTACCTACAGCGGGAGAGCTTTTGCCAAGAGTGGTCTGCGAATGAAGCGGCAAAAGAACTTAGCTCTTTTATGTCGAAGCAGTATCCGAAAGCTACGTTTAAAACTAAGCTGACCGAAAAGGTCGAGACTAAGTTCTCATCAATGAAATCAGTGATATGAAATACGAAAAACAACCCAATAAGCCGGATTGGTATCGTTCCAACGATACTAAACTTTATTCCTCAGCCACGTCAGGCTCATCACCATTTAATGAATGGTATGAGTTCGACGATAGGGCGGAAGCTGTCGAGCATTTCGCGGACCAGATCCAAATCGACAATTTATGTTGGATAGGCGGCGAGATCTTCCACATTGGAGACCTCGAATACGATGAGGTGATTGAAGGGTTCGTCAGGATAAAAGGCGCACAACCCGCCGACCTCGACGCAATCGCGCAATCAGTCAGTAGATTCTAGCTATGGACTATTTACAAATCATCGGCCTCATGCTCATGGCCCCGCTGACCGTTGTGGTTGTCGCCATGAACATGACCAAGACAGAAGCCCGCCGCCTCCGCAAACTCAAAGAGCGTGCTGAACGTAAACGGTGGAAGGGAATGGAATGATCATCCTCAACTCAAACTCGTCTGTATCAGCGAAAGAACTATGCGATAAAGATTTGCGTGCCACCTTAAAACTGGCCGGAAATCTGGCCGCTAAAGGGCTTGAGAATCGCATAGATGAAGATGACCCGACCCTCCGGTGGGTAGGGCGAAGTCAGGCCAACCTTAAATGGGTGATAAACTACGCAATCGATTGCGCCGCTGAAAGTATTCACCGATTCTTGCACCGAGCCAAGATCCCGTCCAACGTCTACAAGCTCATCATGCTGGATGAGATCGAGGCCGGAGAGCCGGAGGATTTGCCGGAGGATCCTGAAAGGTGGGTGAAGCATTACATGGAGGTCGTCGGGCCTAAGTCGGTCTGGCCGAAATGCCTATGGACGAAACGTTATCCGCCTGACTGGTTATCGCCGATCATATATCCAAACGCTAAACTTTCTTGATGACATAGCACCGAAGGAGGTGGGGAGAAATCCCCGCCTCCTTTTTTTGTGCCTATAAATAAGTGGGAAATTCCGGCTAGAAATTTCCCACTTATGCTAAAAGACTATCATCAGTTCTCTGAGCGAAAATCTAATCCGTCTCAGTGACAGGGACCACCGGAATAAAGCGGTTCTTAGTCTTGAAGTATGGGATAATGGTCTTGAGCCTCTCCGGCCCAAACTCTTTATTTGATTCCTTGAGTAGTGCTTCAGCGATAAAGTCAATCGAAGGTCGGTCCATGAATCCATACGACAGGAGCCTTGTCCTCGTCTTACCTACCCCAAGCGAGTGCATGGTCTTGATTACTTGGTTCGCATCGATACCCAATGAGTTGTATCCTCTCGCGACACGCATGAGTTCGTAGTTCATCTTACGACGAGCTTCGATGTTGTCATCGATGACCTCGCGAATCGTTTCCTCAGACATCGGATCTTTCCGCTTCAGTATGTTAAGCTCACTCTTCACGTTTGCGAATCTCTTCCGGTGATCCAGAAGATACTTCTCAAACTGCTTCTGGAGATCGACATCGTGGATTCTTGTAGGGGTCGCGCCTTGAGCGAGTGACCCAAGCATACCTTCGAGGCTCTGAGTCTCGAGTCCTTTGACGAAGTCCCTACCCAATCGCGGAGCATACGCTTCACTAGCTACGTGCAGGAATATCTTTTCAGCGACATCAATTGGGTCGTCCACCCCCTTGTTCCAGATTGGTTTACCTGTAGTAGGATTCATGTTCTGAGAGGCGTTGACGACTGCGTTTGCGAGAATCTGAGTGTCTAGGAACTGATCTTTAAAGTAACCTAGAGCAAAGGCTGCTCCGGCTTCACTATAATTACCGGATCTGATCTTCTCAATCGCACGAAGTGTTGGGTCTACGGTTCCTGCAAACGGGTTGAGGTAGGTAGCGTTAATGGATTTGAGTTCCCCATTCCAGTAGTAGTAGTAGAAGGTATGCCCACGGTAGTATTCTGGAATACCCTCTCGTATTGCCTCGTCCTCATGCTCGTCGTCTCCGATACCGGAAACAGCGGCCATGATCATTGGAAGCGCGGAGGACAGGCCACCGATAACAGTAGTCATTGAAGCCATTCTAAGGATGCCTCTCCGCCGCATGACAGGATCTCCGCTACGGAACTCTTCCAGACCGAGCTTGTAAGTGTTGAACGGGATGCGGAACATCTCAGCCTTGAATCGGAGGAAAGGAGCAAACAGAAGACCTGCCGGAGATTTGGTGAAATCAGTGATGATTGGAGGAGCCTGACTGTATGACTGAGCGGTCATCAGGACTTTGCGAGCTGCCTCACGCCTGCGCTGAGTCGGCCTCATTTTACCATAAAAGCTGTTCTCACCACCTTCCGCAGCGGCTCGTTCAATGTATCCGAGTTCGTGTTGGAAGTAAGCGACTTTGTAGGCGGCGTCCAGTGCTGCCGAAAGGTCTTGCGCTTTCTTCTCGATAGCGGCGAGGACCTTAGCAGGTTTATTGAGCTTTGACTTATCCATCAGGTTCTCAAGCTCCTTCTGGATACCGTCTGGTGTTTGCTTACCGTTAAGTAAGTCACGCATCACACCAGCACGAATCTCATCGCCCATCACACCGAGTCCGATTAGTTCCGAAACAACAGGGTCAACCTCTCCATTGAGACCGAAGAGCGCGTCAATGGTTGCCTTGGACATTCCAGCGAGCATCTTGTCGTATCGGAAGAATCCCTGTGCGCTTCCGAAGATGAAGTTACCGATAGCATTTCGTAGATAGAAACCAACACTACCTAAAGTCTTAGCGGCCATAGCCTTACCACTAAACTTAGACGCTATGGTAAAGGCTCCGTTGATAACACGCTCTGACGTGGCCGCATACTCTTGAAGGTAAGAGTTCTTGAGTGTCATATCCATAGCTTCCCTGAAGTCGGGATGGATAAGCATACCCGCCAGCGGGTCATTCTTGCTGGCAAAGGTTTCCGGCCTTACTGGTTCCCAGTCCCCATATTTCGCGTCGCCTTCCGCGTCTGCTAACTTAGTCTCAACTGAGATCATGAGGCCAGCTTTCTCAGCCGTAGCCTTAAGACTCTGAAGGAAAGTCTGCTGGGCAGCGATATTAGCTACTGTCGAATAGGTTCGGAGAATAAGGTCCGTTCCGGTCTCTGGTCCATACTCACCCAACAGATCGCGAATTGCTTTCGGCAAATCTTTACGGCGTTTCAGGTTATCCATCGCCATCTTGATCCCCGAATCAGACGAGCCTAAACTCTTCTTTGCTTTAGGTTCGTAAGACTCCAAGAAAGCATCGAGAGCTTCTTGTTCGTAAGAACTACTTGGATTCATCTCGTTCTTCCGGTCGAGAAGCCTCTCGGCTCTTTGTTTAGCTTCCTGATAAGTGATCAAGACATTGTCTGCTCTGAGGTCCTCTCGAATCTTTCGAGCGTGATCCCGAATGAACTGCTTCCTGAAGAACTCCAAGGCTGCGTCTCTCTTAGCTGGATAACTCTCATCCTTTTTAAGGTTATCTAGATAAGTAGAGTCGGTGAACATCCGGTAGGCGCGGGTCAGGTAGACCTCTCCAGTTCTTGAGATCTTTAGAGCAATGTCATTATACTTCAAACCGTTTTCCTTTAGCTTCTGCTGCATCGGAATGATGTAGCGTTGCCGGATATCAACGATGAAGGCAGCCATTTCCGGTGAATCGAGCGAGATCTTACGGAGTGCTTCGTTGCGATCTTCTTCGGCTTTTTGGAACCCTTCTTCGTATGCGCTGTCGATTTGTGCTTCTTTGAGAGCAAGTGCCTGTTGGCGTTCTTCTTTTGCCGTCTTAGTGTCGATGGCCTCGGCGGCTAGTCTGGCGTCGATGTCATCCAACGCTGCTTCGTAAGCGTCATCGATTTGTTCACTCCTCTCTTCTGAGATTAGTGAACGGAAGGCGAACCCTTGGGCCTTGGCGATCATGTCCATCGGCGCGTTCTCGAAGCTCCCGTAGGTCTTGATGATAATCTCATCGAGCGTCTTCTTGAACTTACTAACGTCGTCCTCTACCGCAGTCTTGAAGAACTTACGATTCTCGATGAGTCGGCGGAATGCTTCCGGTATTTCTCCGGCAAAGATCTTTTCAGCGAACTCAAGGAGACGGTTCTGCGGCTTACCGAACCTGTCGATCTCAACCTGCGAGACTTCCAGAAGGTTAACAATAGGGGCGTAGTCACCGGAAATCCCGCTTACAGGAGCGGAGAATAAAGCTGTAGGCTCATCAAGCGCGACTCTTTCTTCCCAAGCCCAACTGGGTAATAATCCGGTCTTCTGGTCAGCGAAGGTGGTATCTTCTATAAGGGCTTTCTGATTCTTTTTACCGTAAGGACCAAAATTAAGCCAAGAGTTTTGGCCTCTTGTTTCAGAGGTCATAGCGGCTACGGCTGATCCGTAAAATAATCTAGAATGGGCTTGCCACGCATTCTCTTCCCCTCGCGCTCTGAAACCTGATCCCTCTAATCCATGACCAAGCGCGTCATGGACGGCCCTGAATAAGTCGTTCGCTAACACAGGTTTCTTGGGTCCGTCTGGACTTCCGTAGGACCATTCAAGCCCAGTGTCCGTATTTTCTAACGGGTTATCCGATATCTCAGTCAGTGTTCCGAAACCAGCAGCTGTTGGGAAAACCCCCATGCTGTCATTATTACGGAGATCTGCCATAGCTCGCCACGGCTTACCTTCATAAGGGTCTTTATCGGGATCTATAAACCAAAACTCGTATCCATAGGATACTAGCTCATCATACTGATCTCTAACTTGTCGGATTAACTCTGAGTAGGCTTCTGCAACTTCAGGGTTTTTAGGATCGTGATCCATCTCATCGTAGGCTTTGGCTAACCTCTCAGAGAAATCTTTATCAATCGTTACATACTCTGCCTGCCTGCGATGAGGTATGCCTACTCGTTTTGCGTAGGACTCTGCTGCTTGGATGAGCTTCGGGATGCCTCCGCTAATGCCTCCGACCGTAGGCGCATCCGCAAGTGGAGTCTCTGCCGCTCTTCCACCCCGTCCACTTCTGGGTCTAGATCTTCTCCGCCCTTCTGCAAGCGAGTCATCACCTCGTCTAGTATCAGATATTCCTGCGCTTGCGAGGATAGGATATCCTCCGTCTCTTGGAAGAGGGCTTCCAATTCTTCGTTCGATGTCGTTTCTTTCATAAAGTGTTTCTAAGTAATCGTTATAACTGACGGGCGTTACCCCAGATTTTCTTATAGAGGCTCCCCATAAAGCGGCTTGGACTTCTCTAGGTTGCCACCCTAAAGTATTAGCTACCTCAGTCAAGACCTTTTCTGCTTTTTCAAACTGAGCTTTACTAGGCGATGTCTTATTAAAGAGCATGCGAGCAACGTGTCTGTCAACAACAACTTTACTCGTATCCCCAGCAGTGGCTTTATCGTAGTTGGATATCTTCCTCCCACTCAGCTCTTCATCGTCCCTGATCTTCTCAAGGTTATTAGCTACTCCTTTAAGGTATCCTTTTCCTTTACTGTCAAGGAAAGGTTCCCCCCGCTTCATCTGGCCATACGCTTTAAGAGCTAAGGCGACATTAGATTTCACACTCGCGGCCTGTGAGGTAGCACTAAGAATTCTCTGGAATAGTTCAGCATCAGGACCGAAGTAATCTTTCAGAAGAGCTTCGTGTCGGTCATAGAAGTCCTTCCAATCTTTACTGCTTTCGACTGCTTCAATTATCTCTTTTCGAGTCATGCGTAATCTCAAAGAGTTTTTCTTTTTAATCCCTTTGATTGGGGCCGAACTTAAAGTTTCCGACTCCGATTCAAAGAAGTCCTGATTCGCGGTCCTGAGCATCTGATATGTAGCTTCAGGATTTTCGGGATCAAACGACATCGAGTTGGGCTGGCGGACAAACCCAACTTCGATGGCTCGCATCTCGTTCACCATCTTGTTGAGGGCCGCACCACCCGCACCACCCAATGGCTCGCGGTTCGCGGCGAATCGACGCATGACACCAGCGAAGTAACGCTTGAGCATAGCGAGCAGGCTGGGATTCTTCTTCCAGAAGCGGACATCCTCTTCGGTGGTAAATCCTTTAGTGACTTTCTGGAGGTGCATCCGAAGCTTCTCTTCAGCGAGCTGCCTTTTAGTTGCTAAGACAACGTCGGCATCTTCAGAAGCCAACTCAGCCCTCAATGCTGCTGCGACAGAATCAGGGCTGTTCTGAGTATACTCAGTAATGATCTTCTGGTAGTCGCCGTCACTCAAAGACTCGACGTAGTTATCTACTTCCTCTTGAGTCAGGGCGTTGAAGCCAGCGATGTGTGCGATTTCTTCATTAACTGAAACCCCAATGATGTTCTTAGCGGAGAGGCTGTCAAAGTCACGGCTTGCCAAGATGTTGGCAAGAACTCCACGATTGATGAAGATCGCTGACTCGTCCTTGCTGGCGTAGGCCAGACTCCCACCTGTATCTATTTCCGCTACCTTAATTTGAATCGAAGGCGGCAACAAAGACCTAATCAAGTTAATGCCTTGGCTCACCAGACCCTTTTGATCTTCTGGAACTCCCTCTAGAATGTTTGGATCTACCGTTGCTTCCATTGAAGGCGCAGAGAAGAGGATACTGCTTTTCGTCTCATCGAACCGCTGGCTCAGTGGGATGACGTTGCCGTTTGCGTCGCGAGTGACAGGTTCGGCGGATTTGATCTGGTTAGGGTTAGCCACTACAACTTCTTTGAAGTCCCTCTCACCGTATGATTTGCTATGATCCACAACTATCGCAGACACAACTCGGTCAAGTAGGAAGTTTGCATCATTGCGTGTGTTTTGTGATTTGAATCCCGCCCCAACGCCTGTGCCAACATCTTCCAAATCTCGCTGGATGGTTCCTCCTCTAACCTCCTCCAATGATTCCGGTCTTTTACCCCCAACTGATTTGTAGGCGGTATTCACAGCATCTTGATAAGCTAACCATTTCTTGAACTGATCCTCCAATCCGTTCTCTCTGATGTATTTATTGATCCCGTCCGTCCCATCAAGAAATATGGGGTTATCTCCGAGGTCGATAGCCAAGTCATCCACGCGACTTTCCAATGATTTATCGTCGCGTTCTGGGCCAACAAGAGGGCCAGCAAACTGTCTTACATCCTCTTTTTTCCCATCTAAGATAGCGTAAAAACCAGACCCGAGTAATCCTCTCTCACTAGGCATAAGGGGGACACCGTCACGGTAAACCCCTGCTCTCACGCCTTTTGCTTTGTAGTTTGAATTCTGTATCGCGGCATCCACCATCCGCTGTGCTGCCTCCATGTCGCCGGACTCGACGGCAGCAAGGTATTCAGCATCTTGGGCGGTAGTGGGAGAAGAGGAGATGGGCGCACTGAACAACACCTTATCCGCAGCCGAAGATCCAAGTGCTTTAGCGTCTGGTGCTGTCTGCTTACGACCGCGCTTACCGAGATCGAGGATGTCCCTGAAAGCGGAAACATATGAACGCTTCTCAGATGGACTCACCTTCGGGAAGATCGTCACAATGGAATCAATAATACTGTCGAACGAGTTAGGCCCAACAGTCTTCTTGATGTAGTTCTGGAACTCATCCACCAAGAAGAACTTGGCAATGAATTCATCTAGGTTCTCCACACCATCCGCCACAACGGAGTTAGGGACTTCTCCAGACGTTACCTCAGCATCGTAGTTAGCCGCGATACCATTAAAGATCTTTTCAAGATTCTTACGCGCTGCTGCTTTGTTCTTGTTTGCCGCAAGGGCAGCTTCGGTTGCTGCGACCGTATCTGAAGTAAAGGCATGAATATATTCTTCCAGTAAGGTATTGACCAAACCACGTCCACTACCGGAAGTGCGGTTGATGAATACAATATGGTTTCCGTTGATCGACTTAATGTATTTACCAGCGATATCGATATTACCCTCTCCGATTACGAAGCGGACATTGTTCTCGATGAAGTTGGTATCTTCCAGAAGGAGCTTGGCTGCAAGCTGCTCATTCTTGTTGCCCATACCTTTGGCAATGTTCTTGAGGGCCTTAACAACACTCTGAGCATCACCGCTCTTGAGTCCCAGCTTGGTTATGGTCGCGTTGTTGCGGGCAGTGATTTCTACCCTCATCTGCTCAGTTATCTGCGATCTCGACAGTCTAGTGCGTAAAGCTCCGTCGATAGCCAGCATCGTGTTGCGTGCTTGCTCGACCGTCAGAAGCTCACCAGTGAAGTCAGCAAACAAGGATTGGAACTCCCCCACTGCGGACTTGTTAGCGATCCCCAAACCATCAGGTCGAGTTGTGAAACGAGTCGCGATGAGGGCATCCCTAAGATCGATACCCCTAAACAGGGAGCCGGATTCAAGGCTGGTTACGAACTCACTAACTGAATTACGGATACGACCATTACTGGTCACGACCCAAGACGAAAGGAACCCGAACAAATCTTTCGGGCTAAGGCTACGGACAACCTCTTGCATCTGAGGAGACCCATCGAAGACATTGTTGGTGACGAAGTCTTCCACAGAAACACGCAGCTTCTGGTCAGAGTTGATCGCGTCGAGGGCATTGTCGATGGACGAGACCATCATTGCCGCGACATCTTCAGGAGATGCAGCACCACCGTCTGGCTTCCGCCCAAAGTTTTCAATGAAGTCACTACGCTTTCTCGCAATCTTAGTGATGTCCTTCTTATCCAGTGGGAAGGTAAGTGTCGCGTCGGTGTTGTGGCGACGGTCCATTGCTTCTTTCTGAACCGCAAAGTTTCTTGTCGAGTTGGATAACACCGAAGCAAACGAAGGGGGAGTGTTGCCGGAGAGGTCAGGGTTGTTGACTGCATACTGGTCAACGAAGGTCTCGATGATAGCATCGTTACTAAGATCACCTGCCTTATCGATTGATACCAAAGGAAGAACTCTCTTGGCTGCGGCTTCTTTCTTCAGGTTGACCCGACTAAGGAACTTACCTACCTTGTCTGTCGGATCTTGCTGGAGAGCGTCCCGTAGTTCAAACATACGGGCATTGAAGACAAACTGCTCACGGGCATCGATGAATGCCTGTAGTTGGGCCTCAGTGTCTTCAGCGTTTGAGAGAGGCTCCATACGTGAATGAGCCTCGATGTTTCTTTCGTCGCCTGTCTTCTGCAACTCATCCAAGAAAGAGTTCAAAGAGACCTTAATCTGGGCAACAGTGGTGAAGTCACCTTCTTGATCGGCTCCATTGGTGGTGTCGAAACGCCCGACACCAGCAGGAAGCTCCACACTCTTAAATGGGACTGCTGCGAGACGGCTGGCCTTTACGTTGTTAAAGTATAACTCTCGGTTCGCTTCAGCTCCGGTAACCTTGGATTCGAGAATGTTGCCGTCGGGAGACAGAGCAACAACATCAATCACGTTGTTATCGGGGTCCACAATGATCGACGGGTTGAGGCCGGACATCGCGAAATTATTTGGGACCGATACGGGAACATTTGATCGAAGCATTTCAGCAACCACGACCGGATCGTTGTCGAACACACCCGCGCCGTTCTCATCAATGAAACCTGCTACGGTATCTTTTTTACCAGTAACGGGATTGAAACGCTTCCGGTTGGAAGGACTTTGGAAAACAGATCCTCCGTAAGGTTCCTTAACTTTTACGGTTGGATAAATGGTGTAAGTCGAAGAGGCGACATAGTCAGAGAAGGTTGCCGCGTCAGCATCGCTATAAATTGGGAGACCAAAATCCTCTTTATAGGTGATCTCTTGAGGATATCCCATGCTAGCAAGATCAATCGCTTTACGCTGAATGATCGGTAGGTTCTCTGAGGTAGTGGGAGCAGATTCAAATTGGATCTTATCTCTGGATACCCTCCGAGCATAGCTCTTGGATTCAGGGACCTCACCCACGATCCCCGCCATATTCTTCTTACGGGTAAACCGCTCAACCTGATACTTGATTTCTTCTGGAGACGCCCCTTCAAGTTCCTTCAAGAGGTCTTGAACTTTAGCAGGCCCTTCATCAGCAGGGGTTCCCTCCTCAACCTCTATAGAATTGAGGGTATCAGTGAACCCAATAATATCGTTATCTTTCTCCGCGATTAAGGTATTGAGTTCGCCAAGGCGGTTTACTTGAGCCTCGTCAGGTTCTTCGATTGATTCAAGTTGCTCCAACTCTTGTTGGAACGCCGTGCGTTCCTGTTGGGCGAGATCCAGAGAGTTCTGAACTTCAGTTCTCTTATCAGGAGTTTCTGGTTCTGGCTCTGGCTCTGCCTCGACTACGGGTGCAGCTACAGGCATGGTCCTCTTACTCTGGTCGATAACATTTTTTACTACTTCAGCCGAAATGGGGCTTCCACTTTCTTGGAGGTTGGCGGCTACATCTTCGTAGTATTCCTCCCGAAGTCTGGCCGCTTGCTCGACTCGATCCATTGGCGTCACACCAACACGGCTAGCTCCAGCTTGGACTGCGGGGACACCAGCACCCAAGACCCCACCGACCATGCCAGCATGGACGACTTGCTTCCAACGATCAATAAGAGGGGTAGTCTGATCAAGGGCCACGTCCTCGATGTATGAGTTCACCAACTGATCAATGCCCTCCTCCAGACCTTCATCAATCGCCCCTTTCGCAATCTTACCACTGGTTCTAAGGAACTGGTTACTATGCTTGGCGAGGGAATTTTTAAGGGCTTTACCCATCGCGCTCTTCAGGGCGTCGTTGGTAATCCCTCCGGTGTTGGCTAAAGCTCCTAAAACATTTTTCGCTTCTCTGAAGGTCATCCCCTTTAACAAGGCGTCTTCCACACCACCGCGACCTATCGTGCTGAAGGCTGACGTAATAAGACCCGTAGCAACACCAGCGGTCATTGCGAAGCCCATCGCTCTGTCATGAAGCTCGTCATCACTCATGTCAGGGTTGCTAGCCTTGAGCTGGTTATACATACTGCCGTAACTCATGGCGGAAGATCGAGAGGCAGCAGGAACGAATGTTCCAACGGCAAGTCCCATCTTCTGAGCCACTGCGTTGTTATATGCTTTGATGGCTTCTTTAACGGCACCTCCCTCGGCGGATTCACGGATCAGGTTACGGGCTAAAGCAGTCTTGGCAACGGCCTCCATAGTGTCATCACCAGCTCTAAGGACATTGCTGGTAATCGCTTTAACAAAGCCAGCCTTCGTTAGTCTGGCACCTGACCTCGCCGTAAGGTAAGCAGCCCCACCCACTCCGGCAGTCGCTGTAGAAAGCAGGAAGGTCGCTCCAATATCTACAATCATGGGGGCGATGGCCTCCATGACATCTTGTCCTACGCCAAAATCTGCGCCAAACATCTGGGCAATCTGCCTGCGGTTGGCCTGATCTTTCGCGATGTCTTGTAGACCTTCCTTACCCCAATCAACTCCTAAAGCAGCCGGAGCAAGGTAGACAAGGCTGGCGATAGAATCCCATACAGAAGCAGCAATCCCGCTCGTCCTCGCACCCAATTCACTGAATACTTCTTTGTCCGCAGTGAATTCTGTTAAGATGTCCGCGTCTTTCTTGCCAGCCTGACGACCCAGAAGAAGGGCTTCGGACCATTCGTCAGAATAGCTGGACTCGTCAAGAACCTTGCTGTAGTTCTCGAACTGATCTTCGAGGACCATCTCACGAGAATTTATAAAGAGCTTCTTGGTTTGGTCAGACAGTTCAGGGTGGGAAGCTATGGACTTCGCAAAAAGTTCATCGTTTACAAACACAGCAGGGTTAATCTGTGCGCCTAACTTAGTTGAGATAATGTTCTCACTAATCTCTTTGCCTTCCGAACGAAGGGTGAAGACACCTTTGCTGAAACCGTTCTGAACAACGAGTGCTTCATAGGCATCACGCACATCACTCGGCTTGTAGTTAGCACCACTCTCGTTAAGCTGATCCGTAATGTATTCGACAGCATCGTCGATATTACGCATGCTGGCATACCTCACGTTCTCCCTCCGCTCATCCATAGCATCATCCGCTACACCAATAGCACCCAAGAACTCAGAAACGGTGCTGCCGACAGCACGAGAAACCGACTCAGCAGTAGTGTCCTTCTCACGAGCCATCTGCAAAGAATGACCATCCACAAACTCGGAAACAAAGTCATCACTCTTAGCAAGCTCGACGATACCTTTGGAGATCTCCATCAGTTCCTTCGTCTTGTATACAGTGACTCCGGTATCGGGGATCACCTGAAGGTTATTCTGGATAATGGCTATGTCTTCAGGGTTAAAGGATACACCGCCAAGCTGGGAGGACTTAACAGCTTTAAGCAAAGGCATTTCAGAAGCAAAGTCGCTGACTAACAACTCGCGTCCTCCTTTACCGTCTTGAACGAAAGCAAACGGTAGCTGGTTCGCTTTGACAAGTTCCTCCTTCGTCTGGTCCAAGCGGAGGCCAACTACTACTTCAGCCTGCTCGCGCATTGCATCTACCTTCAGGCGGAACTCTTCTGCGGCATCAGGCTGCTCTGAGAGAACTTCCAAACCAGATTGGTAATCCAAAAGAACCTGACGGTCAGGGTCGTTTACACCCAGAGAAGAAAATACAACATTAAGTTTAGTATCGAAGTCAACGTCTTTAGGAGCGAGAGCCTGCTCGACAGACTCCTCGGTCATACCCTCAACTAAGCTAAGTCCTTGGCGCAGACCAACTTGAATGTCCTGTTCCGCACGAGCATCGTAGGCATCTCCTAGCTCATTACGCACGAAATCCGCATAGTTCAAAAAACTCTGCGGGTCATCGCTTGGGGCTACATTTTCTTCAGACCACTCAGCGAACGGCTTAATTGTCTTCGGGGCTTCAGAATCAGTAAAGATTCTCTTCTCGGATTCGGTGAGGTTCAGATCAGACATAGCTGAAAAGGTTTGGTCTGTAATTAGTAATGTAGTTTAAGTGATCAAGGTTGCTTAGGTGTAAACAAACTAGAAATAATTGGAGGGCCTTCAGGCTTTTTATAAGCAGACTGCATGATGGCTCTGGTCTGCCTCAAGACTGCCCTGTAGAGATCTGCGTCAGAGAAGGACTCTTTACTGAGGGCAGAAGGATTCTTATCTAAAAAGAACTGCTTTTCAGGTGACGAATAGTCATAGTAGAGACGCTCCAACTGAAATCTTGGTGCGGCTTCAAAGGTAATGTCTTGCGTAGCCTTTGTAGCGATGGCTTCGAGTTTAGTTAAATCGACTTTTTCCCCCACTCCCTCTAAAAGACCAGCCTCAATCTGTTCACCGATATCGACGGGAGACATTTTAATGACGTTGCCATAGTCGTCTTCAGCTCGTTTAATTAGGGCCGTAGTTCTTTGCTCCTCTTGCACCCTAGATAAATCGGCTTGGGCTTTCTGAACTTTATCGAGACCTTTTTTCTGAACAGCTTCAGAGATGTCAATCGCGATCTGCTCACGAGGAGTCACGGTGCCGTCTCTCTCAGCTTGCGTCCTAACAGTATCAACGGGAACACCACTCACGGCAGCTTGATACAACATACCGGAAACTTCTTCCTGCTGCTTATACTGATTACTTAGTGAGTTGCTAGCTGACTTAAACAGATTGTTAATCAAAGGCGAGAACTGAGCAGTAGTCTGATACTGCATCTGTAGTTTGGCGAGATCCTTCTGCTGATCAAAGATATTCTGATCTTTTCGATCTATGATAGTATTGAGTTGATCCACGACTTCTGGAATACGCTCCATAGCCTCATTCTCCATACGGGCTGTTTTTCTAGCTTGGCGTAGACTAAACTTCTGTTGTTTGTAAGCGAGATCCTGCTGCCGCATACGCATTTGATGCTCCTGCATCTTCATGGTCTGCTCGCGCATAGGCATCAGGACTTCCTGACGATATTTCATCGCTTGATCAAAACCACGTTCGCCAACGAGCATCGGGAAATACTGCTGGCGGAGAGGCGCGATGTCTTGGTTGAAGTCGATGGCCATACTTATTTATTCTTTACGTTAGCGTAAACGCCTTAGCTGTTGCATATCACGAAGACGAGCATCAGACTCTGCCGCACGTCTCATTGTCTCACTAAATACCTTATCTTGCAGTATCGCTTCTTCTCCGGCTGCAATTTCTGCATCCCTACGTCCTTTTTCAAGTGCAGGCGTGTCAATCGAAGCCTCACCGACTCGCGCCTCCGCAGCCTTCGCACGAAGACCACTCGCTAAAGCCGTGTCTCCTTTTCTCTTCGCTCTCCTCGCCTCTCTCTCATAAGCAGAGCTTTTTCTTCCAGAGAGGGGGCGGGACTTGAAAAGGTTTTGGGAATAAGACCCTGTTACGTAGTCCTCACTTTGCATCGCTTTTTGCATACTTAATGGTTCCGTTCCGAACTCTCTTTCATACAAAACCTTTTGAGTTGCTCTAGCCGCTGCCTCGGGTGACGGAGCGGGTTGATCAAACAAACCAGTCCCAGACTTCTGTCTCTTAAAAGAGAACGGGGAACCCCTTTCACGGATTCGGTTTTTCTCCATGAACGACTCGAACTGCTCTCCAGTAACACCAGCTTTCTCAGCTTTCTGTCGGGCCTCTTTGAGTAGGTCTCCAGTCAAAGCCCCTCGTTTCGATAGGCTTTTTAGGTCAGCAGCGATTTCCCGTCGCTTTTCCCTCTCTCCGACGCGCCTATAGGCTTCCTCGAGCATGGTGTCTTTTCGAGGCTGGGGAGTCCCTTCTTCTGTAAAGACGCCTAAACCAGAGCGGAAAGAGGCTAAATCTTGTGCCGCGCTTTCAAGTTTAGCGGGATCAGTAACAGCCTGTTGAGCTTCAGTTTCTTTCTCTTTGGCCATTTGATCTCTTACCCCCCGATACATATCTAAAAAAGCCGTAGACGGCTGTTCA
>Ga0181552_10001887_pt1 | contig 15768 bp, 15 predicted proteins | sample 011ome_18_FD_130583 | JGI IMG/M metagenome (GOLD analysis project Ga0181552, IMG submission 130583) | Coastal salt marsh microbial communities from the Groves Creek Marsh, Skidaway Island, Georgia - 011501BT metaG (megahit assembly) | ecosystem: Environmental > Aquatic > Marine > Intertidal...
AAATTTATATAATGTTGAAGTGTGTACGACAAATTTTGGTAACCTTAACCGTCCACACTTCTCTTCTTAAATTTTTACTTTTAAAATAGCTAATTGATCCTAAAAGGCTCAATAATCCTCATTTATTTATTGCTTAAACAATAATTTTATTCGGAAAGTTCAGTGCTTATAGGCTATAATAAAAGGAAATCAAGCGTTTAAGAATAAAATAAACACTAAAAAATACTTATTTTATAAGGTTTTTTTAAAGTTTTCAAAACAAGGAACTAATAATAACAATCAAAATATTTCAAAATGATAAAAAAAAATTAAAAATTAATTTTTTAAAACTTGGATCTTTTGGTTTTAGTTTTTTTAAACATCATGAATAATCTCATTTGATTTATTTTTAATTTAATTAGCAAAGAAAATCAAAATGTTAAAATACATAAATTTTAAAATTCAATTTTTTAGAAAAATTTTAAATTAAATAATTAATAGCTTAAATAAAATCTTTTGAAAAAATTAATATTAATTTAATTAACATTAATTGATAAATTTAAATTAGTTTAAATTAAGTTATATTATCTAATTTTTATAAACACGAAAATTTTATTATATTCTTTAAATTTGATTAAAATTTATATAATCTTGTTAAATCTTTAACATAATGTGCAAAAAATTACATGAATAATCTTTCTCTAAAAAAAACTATTGAAAGTTCCATAAAAGCAAAAAAATCATTAATTCCTATAGAAAAAAAAATATTGTTAGCAATTAAAATAATTTTTGAAAAATTATCAGAAGGAGGTAAAATTCTTTTATGTGGTAATGGAGGGTCGGCAGCTGATGCTCAGCATTTAGCAGCTGAATTTTTAGTTAGACTTAATCCAAAAATTAACAGAATGCCAATACCTGCAATTTCTTTAGCTACAGATGTGTCTACTATTTCAGCATGTGGCAATGATTTTTCATTTAATAAAGTTTTTTCCAGAAATTTAGAAGCACTAGGTGCAAAAAATGATATTTTAATTGTAATAAGTACCTCTGGAAAATCTAAAAATATTTTAGAAGTCTTAAAAACTGAAAAAAAAAAAAAAATTTATAGTATTGGTTTTTTTGGAAACGATGGAGGTGATGCAAAAAAAATTACTGACCTGAGTCTAATAGTAAAAAGTACAAACGTCGCAAGAATTCAAGAGACTCATATATTGCTAGGTCATTTTATTTTTGATCAAGTTGAAAACAAAATTTTAAAAAAAAATTAATGCCAAGAATAAAAAAATTTAACCAATCATTGTCAAAAAAAATTGATAAAAAAGCAGCAAATATTAAAAATGTTTGTTAATATTGATAACACTTTCTTTATTAAAAAAAAAATTAATCAAAAAAAGCTTCAAGAATGCACAACTTTCATTTCTAATCAGAAAAACATAAAAAATCTCGCTATAGAAGAAGCCTACAAAAATAATATTTCTAAAATAATAACTTTGCCAAACAGTATAAATGACGAGGATGTAGACATTATTATTAAGACACAATTTAACAAAGATTATAAATTTATTAATCTAGACAAATTCGAAATTTTTTACGAGGTAAATGAAAAAATACAATTTGCAATAAATAAATTTGAGAAACTTGAGCTAAATAAAATCAAATTTTTTCCACCAACACATATTAGTGATGATCTTGTCTTTCAAAAATTAGCAAAAGGTTCTTATTATCGACCAAATAATTTAGATGAATTCAACCCAAATTTGTTAAATAATATTTCAGAAGTGATTAAAATTTTATCATCACTTAAAAATAACGAAGCTAAAGTTGCTGATTGTTTGGATTGTTTTGAAACTTCATACATAAAAGAACCTTTAAACTCTAAAATTATTAATATTTTTATTTTAATGCTCAAAAATAATAAAAATGAGACTTATAGAACATCATTAACACATGGTGATTTTAAATTTGAACATTTGTTCAATTTAGATGAAAAATTGGAGTATGTTGTTGATTGGGAAAATGTAAATGTAAGATCAATTTTCTTTGATTTGTTAAATTTTTTTGTACCTTGGTTTGTTCATAGATCATTTAATTACTCTGAGATAAAGAATTATATTCATAAATTTATTCAATTTCATCATCCTTATTTCTTAGATCATATCAGTAAAAAATATGACCTTTACTTTTCCATTTTTGCACTTGAAAGATACATGCGAATTAATAGTGCAAGAAGTGTTGAATTCAACTTGGATGAGGCATATAAAAGATACAATTTTATTTTCAACAAACTAACTGATGGATTAAATATTGAATACTAAAATATCAAAATATTACGACCAAAAACAAGCAGAGGACTACGAGGCAAGAAGAAATAATCCCACTTGGCATGCTGAGAATAATGTTTTCAATGAAATAAAAGATAGAATTGCCTCTAAATATAATAACTCACTAAAAGTTCTTGATGTTGGAGCGGGTACTGGTCGCTGGATCCCTAATTTGTATGATGTAACCTCAGAATATATAGGAACCGATATTTCAGAAAATATGCTTAAACAAGCAGAACTCAAATTAAATCTTTGTCCAAAAAAATTTATTGAAAGTGCTAAACTAATAAAATCATCTGTTGAACAATTACCACTTAATGTAAGTGGAAAATTTAATTTAATAATAATGACAAGATTTCTTTCACATTTTTCAATTACTGAAATAAGAAATATTATGAATATTATACGTAATTACTCAAACGGTGATGTAGTCATCTCATTTAGGGTAGCAGATAAAAAATCATCTATATTTTCAGAAATATTTGATTTACTTATTAAATCACCTATCGGAGCAATTAAACGTTATCGTAAATCTGGCAGGTTGTCTTATACAAGGCTAGATTTGGATTATCATAATGCTATTATAAATTCTGGTTTTAGAGTTGTTAGAAAAAATTTAGTAGTTAAAGACAAGTATAATAGATATGAATATTGGGAATTGATCTTAGACTAATACTAATAAAATCAATTTTAAATGTGATTTTTTTTTATATTTTTTAAAAATAAAATACCGTGTTTTTCTTGCTTAAAAATTTATTTTAACTAAAAGAATGTTCATGACAATATTTTTTATTGCAGAAATAGGTATAAATCACAATGGTGATATGAAAATTTGCAAACAGCTGATAGATTTAGCTGTTGAAGCAGACTGTAATGCGGTTAAGTTTCAGAAACGAGATATTAATTCTGTTTATACCAAAGATTTTTTAGATGGATACAGGGATAGTCCATGGGGCAAAACTCAGAGAGACCAAAAAATGGGTCTTGAATTTAATAAAGAAGAATATGAAGAAATAGATAATTACTGTAAGAAAAAAAATATAGATTGGTTTGCTTCTGCTTGGGATTTAAATAGCCAAATTTTTTTAAGACAGTTTAATACTAAATACAATAAAGTTGCATCTGCAATGCTAGTAAATCTAGAATTACTAAAAATGGTAGCTGAAGAAAAAAAACATACATTTATATCTACAGGCCTCAGTACTCTTGAAGATATTGAAAAAGCTGTTGATATATTTAAAGAAAAAAATTGTCCATTTGAATTAATGCATTGTGTATCAACATACCCAATGAAAGATTCAGATGCGAATTTAAAAACGATTATTACTTTAAAGGAAAAGTTCAAATGTAATGTCGGCTATAGTGGTCATGAAACGGGGTTGGCTGTGTCATATGCGGCTGCAGCGCTTGGTGCTTCATCTATTGAAAGACACATTACTCTGGATAGGGCTATGTATGGATCTGATCAGGCTGCTTCTTTAGCGCCTCCAGGATTAAAAAAGGTAGTTGCGGAAGTTCGAAAAATCCAAACAGCTTTAGGTGATGGTGTAAAAAGAATTATTGAAGACGAAATACCAATAGCGAAAAAACTTAGAGAACATTTAAAATAAAATATTATAGAAAACTTCCTTTTTGAAACCTTTTCGCTGGATCACCCGCTAGTACACGTTTCCTATTTTTTTTCCAAATACATCTTTTAATTCCTAAACCAGATTTAAATTTTTTTTTTTTCTTAAAAGATAATTCGAAAATATAATTTTTTAAATCTTTAATATTTTCTTCAAAATTTTTATCACAAGGAATTTTTTTTACTTCACTAAATTCCTCTAAAAGACTTATGTAATTTGCTCTTTTACTATTCATCTCTAGTAAAGTATGATTATCTTTTTCTTTTCTCTTTAAAGTAACTTCAGGTCTTATATCAAGATAAAAAAATCCATCTGGTAAAGGAAAAAACTGTTCCAATGGTAAAAATTTATTTTTTTTATTTGGAAACTCACCTCTTAATTTGTCTGTAATATATCTTTCAAAAATAGTAATGCCATAACCTGAGTCAGCGTATGCCATACCAACTTTATATTTAATATACTGGTCAAATATATCAGCTATTTGACCAATAAATAAAAATATTTTTTTAAACACTGAAATATTTTTTATTATTGAAAACTCTAATATCTTTTTTATGAACTTTATTAAATATTTTGTGTGTGGCATCATTGGGACATCAGATTTCATGTTTATGAATGCAGGATCTAATTTATGGTAATTTTTAATTACATAATCACAAATTGTTGTCTTACCTGCTCCATCATTACCCACAATTGCTATTGCAGGCATAGGATTATGATTTTTAGACCAATTAGCCCATGATCCAAATAATAATGCTTTGATAAATTTTTTTGATTTAAATAAATTTTTTAGTTCTAATTTCCCTGCAAATACTTTTCTTTTATTTTGTCGAATAATTCTTTTTCCTATCCAAAATTTTTTAACATTCTCATCTTGTTCGAAAGTTTGAAAATCATCTTGAATTAATTTTTTTATCCAAATATTCTCATTTGGCAGATTTTTTGAAGTTAAATTAAGTATATAATTTAAGTCGTTAATATTAACAGAATTTAATATCTTTTTGAGTTTATATAATTGTTCGTATGAAAAAACAATTCCCTGTGAAAAATATTTAACTATTTTATAATAGATTATTGATTTTATTTCAAAATGCTTCAGTCCAGTTTTGTCACAATTGATTGCCTCCTTAAAGTGTATTTCATTCTCATTTTTTGTCTGAGGTGAAAAAATTGCTAAATTTTCAACATCTAAATTTATAAAATCTGTCATATCTCTATGATTTATTAAAAATCTATATGACCCTTCTTCTCTTTGATTCAAAATAACGTCTTCTCCAAAATCAATATTCAAAAATTGATTATTAAAAAGATAAAAAGTATCAACATCTCTTCCACTGAAATCTTCAAAATTTTTACATTCTTGCATCAAAACTGCATTGCTACATCTAACTATTTTTTTTATAGTTTCTTTAACATATTTAATTACATCTTTATTCAAGCTATTTTTTTTTTTCGATGAAAGAAAATTATTGTGATATGGAACTAATTCATATTTTTTTTTATTTATCATAATTTTTTTATTTGAGAGTAATATCAAAAGAAATAAAAAATATTTTAAATTTCATATTAAATATACATATTTTTAAAATTTAACTATAAATATATCAGACTTAATAGTCTGTTATCAAAAAAATGATTTAATAGTTTAAAAAAATTTTTAAATAGTTAAAAAATTACATATATAACTAGACATAATAAATGTCATTATTTAATAATGAATTAAAATGTTAAAAAAATTCAAAATACCATGGAGTCCAAGGTCACATTTTTTTTCTTCAAAAGAAAAAAAAGAAATTATAAAAATATTAGATAAGTCTGATTGCTTAACCCAAGGAAAATGGTTGAATAAATTTGAAAATAAATTTCTTAAATTTATAAATTCTAAAGGTAAAGCTTACGCTGTCACAAGTGGTGCGAGTGCCATTGAGTTGGCGGCTAGCGTTTTAAAGCTTAAATCATCAGATGAAATAATTGTACCCTCACATACTTATTGTGCTTCAGCATTGCCGTTTGTTCGTTACAATGCGAAGATAAGATGGGTTGATATTAATAAAGATGATTTTACTATTGATGTTGATCATTTAAAAAAAATTATCAATAAAAATACCAGGGTGATATTTGCTGTCCATTTGTATGGTTTACCTTGTGAAATAGTTAAAATTAAAAAAATTTGTGTTAAAAAAAAAATAATTTTAATTGAAGATTGTGCTCAATCGTTGGGCTCAAAAATTAAAGATAAACATGTTGGAACTTTTGGGGATATGTCAGTATTTTCTTTTCATCAACAAAAAAATATGACCACTCTTGGTGAAGGTGGTATGTTGGTTGTAAATAATAAAAAATTTCAAAAATATATTCCAGGATTAAAACATAATGGTCATAGACCTTATAAAAATAAAAAAAAATACTGGAAACCTGCAATGGTTGACGTTTATGAAGATTTAAAAGATGTTACTCCATTTAATTTTCCTCTGACTGAAATCCAGGCATGTGTGGGATATTTCTTGCTTGATAGAGTTAAAAAGTTAAACGATATAAGAAATAAAAGAGCAAGAAAATTAATTAAGTCATTTAAAGAATTTAAATTTATTAAATTTCAAAAAATAAAAAAAAATTTTTATAATTCTTACCATTTACTTCCTGCATATTTTGATAAACATAAAATTAATTATTCAAGAGATAAGTTTATAGATACTATAAGCCAAAAATATGGTATTCAGCTTATAATTCAATATCATCCACTTAATAGATATCATTTTTTTAAAAGAAAATATAAATCAAATAACAACTTAAAAAACACTTATAACTTTTATAACAATATGTTTTCGATACCTTCACACGTTTGGATGTCAGATAAAGATTTTAATTATTTAATTTCTAGCTGTAGAAAAGAACTCAAAAAAATTAGATATCTTGAAAAATAAAATTTGCTTAATTTGCTGTAGAGGTGGTTCAAAAACTATAAAAAATAAGAATATTAAAAATTTTGCAGGAAAACCCCTGTTAAGCTGGATTATAGAAGAGGCATTAAAAAGTAAAATATTTGATCAAATTATATTATCTACTGACTCAAAAAAAATTCAAAACATTGGCAAAAAATATAAAATTTTTATACCGGGATTAAGACCTAAAAATTTAGCTGAAGCAAAATCAGATCAATTTGAAACACATAAATATATTTTTAAAAAATTAAATATTAATGATGATAATTCAGTTGTTTGTGTTCTAAATAATAATCCTTTCATCAATTTTAAGTTAATAAAAAAGAGCTATGAAATGTTCAAAAGATTTAGATATAAAAGAATTATAGCTGACTATTCTAAGGTTGATGGAGACTATATTGCTTTCAAGCAATTATATATAAATAATAAAAAAATAAAATTTATTAATGAAAAAAAATTCATAAACTTAAAACTTAATAGACAAGAGTTGAAAAGTTTCTACACATTTATATTTAATATAAGATGGGGACGTCCTTCAGATCTTATTAATTATAAAATTTTTAAAAAAAATTTATCTAAAAATGGCTATGGAATAGAAATTTCTAAATTAGAGAATTTTGACATAGATGATATGGAGGATTGGAAAATAGCAATAAGCGTTTTCAAATCATTGAAAAATGATAGATAAAAAAAAATTTAAAAAAAAACTTTCGATTACTCAGGGCAGACATCTAAAAATAATCAACCAAAGAATTCAGATATTTCCTGAAAAAAATTGGAAAAATGAGTTGAAACTATTTAATCTAACTAAATTAAAGTTTATTGAGTGGGTTGTATCAGAGGATAATTTTAAAAAAAACCCGATATGTAAAATCAACGGTCATAAAATTATAAATAAGTATTTAAAAAAAAATAAAGTTAAATGTAGATCCATAGATTTAGATTTTATAGTTAAGGAAAACCCTCTAAAATTTTCAAAAAAAAAAATTAAAACTTTTATCAAAAAAATCAAAATAATATCTTCAAATGCCTCTAAAATTGGAGTTAAATATTTGATATTTCCATTTTTAGAAAATTCCTCCCCCACTGGAAAATTTAATCAAGATAAACTCATTTTAATATTAAGCGAAATAAAAAAAAAAATTACAAGTAAATTATTTTTATTGATAGAAACAGATTTAAAACCAGATGAACTATTAAAAATAATCAAAAAAATGAAAAAAAAAATTTTTATTAATTATGATTTAGGAAATAGCGCTTCAAAAAACTATAATTTTAATGAAGAAAAAAAATATTTTAAATTTGTAAAAAATATACACCTTAAAGATAGAGTCAAAAATGGTGCTACAGTAAGGTTCGGTCATGGAAACGCTAACTTTAAAAAAATGTTTACTTTTTTAATAAAAAATAAAAATAATTACGATTTTAATCTCCAACCTGCTAGATCAAAAAACAATGAAGATATTAGAGAAATTAAAATAAATATAGAGTATATTGAGAATCTACTGAAAAATTTATGAAAAAAAAAATAATCATTGTTGGCTCCTCTGGAAACCTTGGGGGATACATCTTCAAAGAATTAAAAAAGAAATATAACTTGATAGGTATTGAGAGAAAAAAAAGTTTAAATACTTTTGAATGTAAAGATCTTTCAAATTCTAGGATGAATTTAGATACATTTAAACTGTTAAAAAAAACAAACTCAAAATTAGATGCAATAATAATTTGTACTGGCAAAAGTGGTAAAGATCTGAGTGCTAGGAATGATCATAAGTTTTTAAACTCTTTTAAATCAAATTTATTAACTATATCAAATACAATTGATTCTTATCAAAAGATATATAAAAATAAACCAACTAAAATAATTGTTATCTCTTCAATAGCTGGAATAAAAATAATGGAAGCACCTATTGAATATTCAATAAGTAAATCTGCTTTAAATCATTACTGTCAAATTAAAGCAAAAGAATTATCAAAATTTAAAATTAAACTGAATATAATTTCACCAGGAAATATTATGAATAAAAATAATAACTGGTATTTAAAGATAAAAACTAACAATAATAAAATTAAGAATTATATAAAAAAAAATGTTCCGCTAAATTCTTTTTGTAAACCAGATCAAATTTTAGCTGTATGTAAATTACTAATTAGTAATGATGGAAATTTCTTTCAAGGTTCAAATATAGTAATGGATGGTGGTCAGATTTTATGATTTCCAGAAAGAAAATACTAGTCACAGGAGCGGGAGGTTATTTAGGTAGTAATTTTTGTGTTTTATTATCTAAATTAAATTATGATTTAATTTGCTTGGACATAAATAAAAGTAAACTAAATTTATTGAAGAAAAAATTATCAAAGTTTAAAAACAATCAATATTACTTTCCAGTTGATATAACTGATGAAAAAAAAGTTATTAAAGTTCATGATACTTTAAAAGGAAAGAAATGTATTGTTGACGTTATAATAAATAACGCAGCTAATAACATCTCTGTAAGGAAGACAAAAAATATAAAATTAATGGATATAATAGATTGGAAAAATGATTTAAATGTTGGGCTTATGGGCGCATACATAGTTACAAAAACTTTTGTGGATGATATGAAGAAAAATAACAGTGGTAGTATTATAAATATTGGGTCTGATTTAAGTGTATTATCACCAAACCATGAAATTTATAAATTTGGCAAAGAAAATTTTTTAAAACCGATTTCATACTCTGTAATTAAACATGGATTAGTTGGTTTAAACAAATATTTTGCAACACTACATGCTAAAGACGGCATAATATCAAACATGATTTCTCCTGGTCCAATAGATTTTAATATTCCTAATTACCTAAAGAAAAGATTAATAGCAAACACTCCAATGAAAAAGTTATGTTCTATTGATGAAATATTTAAATTAGTAATATTTTTTTGTGATACAGAAAAAAGACATGTTACAGGTCAAAACATTTTAGTTGATGGTGGTAAAAGTTTAATTTGACTTTAATCTGGTAAGTCAGAATTATTTACATAAAATTAAATATATACTAAATGCAAAATATACTTGAACAAACAAGATATAAAATTTTTTATATTCATCCAGATAATATAAAATATTGCATTCTTCCGTCAGTTCACTGTGATTATACTCAATTTAATTCATCAACTATACATCCACATGCCGGTCAAGATAGAGGTGTATTTAAAGAAGATCTGGGAGGGTATATTAGAATAATTAATTCTGATTGGGATTTTGGTCCTGGAGTATTATTTGCAAAACTTGATGAATATCAATCATTGCTTAATCACTACCTGGGTAAAGAAAATTGGAAAAAATCAAAATTTGCTCAAAGATATTATAAATTTTTAAAAATAAAAAAAATATCAGATAGAGGATATAAAGATGCAGATGAATTTTTGAATAAAAGAGAAAAACAAATAGATAGATTGTTTGAATCTATTTTAAAAAATAATGTTCATCCTGTAATCATAAAAAAAGACAAGGGTAATTTTATTGATAATATTTCATTAGGACTTACTAAAAATCAAGAATTATATTTTAATAATCGTGGACATCACAGACTATCAATATCAAAAATACTCAAAATAAAACAAATACCAATAAAAATAACTCTTGCAAAATCAATAAAAAACTTAAAAAAATTTTACTCAAAACACAAATAATTTTTTTAATTTTAGTTATCTAAAAAATTTAAATAATTTTTTATAATATTTTTTGTATCTCCCAAATAATATCTAATTGTTTTTTGATGCATTTTATTATTCAAGGGAAATAAGACTTTTTTATTTACTAGACTCAAGATTTTATTTTTCATTTTTTTTTCAGTATCATAAATCATTTCTTTGTTAAAATTATACAAATATTTTTTTTGACTATCTTTTTTTTCAAAGAAAGGAACCATAACATATTTCCCATTTACCAAAGCCTCTATTGTTGAAGATGAGTTTTGTCCTATAATTATATCAGCTTTATTAATACATTCTTTTGCTGTTCCAGATGAAATTATTTTTATTTTTTTATTTATTTTTATATTAGATTTATCTTTAAAATTAAGCTTATTCTTAATCATAATATTTAAATCTTTAATATTAGAGAGTTCATTTAAAATATTTAAAACTTTATTATAAGAAAGTTGCCAATTTAAATTTTTATTTTTTTTAAATGCAGGTATGCCTCTTTTATTGTCAAAAGACAAAAGTAATATAGTTTTAATTTTTCGATAATATTTTTTTTTGATTAAATAATCTTTTATTCTAGGACAGCCATTTACTCTAATTTTTTTTGCGTTTGATTTATCTATTTTTATAAACATTTTTTTTGTTATCTCATTATAAGTAGAGATACTGTGAAAATATTTAAAAACATTTTTATATTCAATTCCCTTTGTTTTTGCTTCAAGCTGAGCTTCTAAATCTGTTTTAATCCCTTCTTTATGCCAAAGTTTTACTGGTACATTATTCAAATTACATCCCACATATATTGCTACTTCTGCATAATAACTATAATTAAAAGTAATTAAATTTAATGTCTTGTCATTATAATATTTTTTTAAATTAAAAATTATATCTGCCCAAAATTTTTCATGTTTTTTTTTGGAAACTTTATTTTGACTAAAATAATATTTTTCAGGGACCGATGGTTTTAAATAATTAAATAGAGAAAAATTATTTTTACAGAAATACAATAAAATTAATTTGGTAATACTTCTTTCTAGAAATAAAAATTCTGGAGTTTTGTTTGATGACTCTTTAATTATCTGAATGTCTCTAGCACCTATTGATCTATTTAGAACAATAATTATTTTCTTACTTTTTATTTTTTTAGAAAAAAAAGTTTTTCTATGCATTGAAGCTCTTATAATATAAGCGGCTAGAGAGGGTAAGTTTAAGTGGCACGATAGATATATTAAAAAATATCCAACAAATTTTAGCATAATATTAATTAATTATTCATAATATCTTTAAAAAAATATTTAAAAATTCTATTTTTTACAATTATATTTTTTATAATCTTTTTACTTTTTAGATTTAATTAAGATTTATTTGGCCTATATGTCAAAGAAATAACTCGATGTCAAAGGGATTACTCGGTTAAAATCATTCTACCATTCATTGGTTTTTAGAATAACATTTGATTAATTATATAATTAAATTATATTTTTTTGGCTAATATAAAGATAAATCAAGTGCTTAAGAATAAAAAAATACTTATAAATACTTATTCTTATTTTTTTTCTTTTTTTCAATATGCTAAGTTAATAACTATAATCAAAAAGTTTTGAATGATAAAAAAAATTACAACTTTAATTTCAAAAAACTTAAAAATTCTAGGGTTAATTCTTTTAACCACTATAACTATTTTAATTTCATCTTATTCAAATTATCAAAAAAAAATAGAGCCACAAAAAATTAATAATTTTTTAAATAATATTTACTTAAAAAAAACACTTAATCAAATAATTAACAACTTAGAACCAAGATATATAACTTTTAATCACAAAATTAGATCAGGTGAAACTTTTGATAAAATATTAGAAAATTACCCAATTAAAAAAGAGGAAATTATATCTGTAAAAGAAAATCTTTCAAAAAAGATTAATATTAATAAACTTAAAACAAACCAAAAAATTCAAATTACTTTAGATCAAACTAATAATAAAATTAAAAATTTAATTTTTGAAATCTCTAACACAGAAAGAATATCTTTAACAAAAAATAATCAAGGTACTAAGTTTGATCAAGAAATTATATTATTAAAATTAGATAAAAAAATCATCTATAAAGAAAATATTATTTTACAAAGTTTTTATAAGTCTGCAACTGACGAAAATATTCCACCTAATACTATAATTGAATTCGCAAGAATTTATGGATTTCAGGTTGACTTTCAAAGAGATATTAGAAAGCAAGATAAGTTTCAAATTATGTACGAGGTCTTTATTGATAAAAATAAAAAAATAATTGAAACAGGAGAAATTTTATTTGCTAATCTTAAATTAAATGGACAGGATAATTCTTTCTATTTTTTTGATAAACCGGGTAATGAAGGTCATTATGATAAAAATGGAAAAAGTGTTCAGAAAGCATTAATGAAAACTCCAATAAATGGGGCAAGATTATCTTCAGCATTTGGAATGAGAAAACATCCAATTGACGGATTTAATAAAATGCATAAAGGTACTGATTTTGCAGCACCAATGGGAACACCTATTATGGCTTCTGGAAATGGCATAGTTCAAAAAGCGGGCTGGTGTGGTGGGGGTGGAAATTGTATTAAGATAAAACACAACTCTACTTATCAAACAATTTATGCCCATATGTCTAAATTTGCACGAGGAATTAAAACTGGTGTAAGAGTAAAACAAGGTCAAACAATTGGCTACGTAGGTTCTACAGGAAAATCAACAGGCCCTCATTTGCACTATGAAGTAGTTGTGAATGGTAAAAAAGTAAATTCCCAAACATTAAAGCTTCCCTCAGGTAGGATTTTAAAAGGAGAAAACAGAAAATTATTTGAAATTAATAAAATTAGGTTAGATGTTCTTAAGTCAGAAAAAATTATTGGATCAAGTTAATTAACTTCAACTTTAACTTTTTCTTTTACCTCATTTTCTGTTTCAGTTATTTTTTTTTTATCTTTTTCATTTAATTTGTCTGTTTCTTTTGCAGTTTCTGTGACTACAGTCTTGTTTTCAGTGAAATTTTGTTTTCTATAATTTTCTTGTTCATTTAAAACTCTTGTAAAATGATCAGCATGTTGAAGATAATTTTCGGACAATATTTTATCTCCACTTGAAGAGGCTTCTCTTGCTAAATCATTATACTTTTCAATTAATTTTGGAGCATTGTGATTATTTCGTCCTGGTGCTTTTCTCTTAAAATTTTCATTATTTGAATAATTAGATCCAAATTTAGGTCTGTCTCCATTACTTCTAAAATTCCTATCTTGTCTTCTAAAATTATTTCTTCGAACATTATTATTATTTCTAAATGTAACCATAAATTTATTTAATTATATTTTTGTACTTACGATGCATCGATCTTTTTTTGCAAGATCTTTTAAAATACTGTTTATATAAAAACCTTTTTTATTTAATAATTTAATTACTTTATCTTTTTGATCAAAACCAATCTCTAAAATAAACTTGCCATTTTTTTTTATCAATTCAGAAGATCTATTTATTACTTTCCTGATTGCTGATAAACCATCCAATCCACCATCCAGTGCTAATTTTGGCTCAAAATTAAAAACATCTCTCTCCAAATATTTTAAATCACAACTTTTAATATAAGGGGGATTTGATACTATTAAATCATATTTGCCTTTAGTAAATTTGTCAATATCTGATTTATAAAATTTTACTCTTCTCTCTACATTAAGATTTTTTGCATTTATCCTAGAAATATCCAATGATTTTTTACTTATATCTATACCAGTTCCACTAAAATTTTTTCTTTCTTTTAAAATAGTTAAAAGTATACATCCAGAACCTACGCCGATATCTAAAATACTTATTTTATTCTTTTGTTTTGTTAATCTTAAAATTTCTTCTACTACAATTTCTGTATCAGGTCTTGGAATAAGAGTATTTTTATCAACATAAAACTCATTATTCCAAAAAAATTTCTTATTCAACAGATAAGCAATTGGTTTTCTATTTGCACGTTGTCTAATTAATTCATTAAAATGAATTAAGTTATTATCATTTAAATTTTTGTGATTATTTAAAATTATATATTTGCGGTCCGAAACTAAAACTTTTGCCATCAAAATTTCAGTATCTAGTTCAGCTGTTTTGATATAACTATTTTTTAAAGTTGTAATTCCTTTTTTAATTGCAGATTGAATATTCATTTAATTTAAATTACTCAAACTATCTTCTTGAGCTTGTAAAGTTAACGACTCGATCATCTCATCAAAAGCTTCACCCTCTAAAAATTCTTCTAATCTATGAAGTGTTAAATTAATTCTGTGATCTGTTACTCTTCCTTGTGGAAAATTATAAGTCCTGATTCTCTCTGATCTGTCTCCTGTGCCTATTTTTGTTTTTCTATCTTGTGATCTTTCTTGGTCAATTCTTGATCTTTCTAATTCATATAACCTTGATCTTAAAATTTTCATACCTTTTGCTTTATTTTTATGTTGGGATTTTTCATCTTGCTGTGATACAGATAATCCTGTTGGGATGTGAGTAATTCTAACTGCACTATCAGTTGTATTTACTGACTGTCCGCCTGGTCCACCCGCTCTAAAAACATCAATCCTTAAATCAGACTCATTTATTTTTAAATCAACCTCTTCTGCTTCAGGCAATACCGCCACTGTTGCAGCTGAAGTATGAACTCTTCCCTGTGTTTCAGTATCTGGCACTCTTTGAACTCTATGAACTCCACTCTCATATTTTAAAGTTGAATAAATATTAGTTCCTTTAATTGATGCGATAACTTCTTTTAACCCTCCTGCATCACTTCTAGAGATTGATATTAATTCTAATGTCCATTTTTTTTTATGGCTCACTTTTTCATACATCTTAAAAAGATCTGAGGCAAATAGACTTGCTTCTAGTCCTCCAGTTCCAGCTCTAATTTCTATGATTGCATTTTTTTTATCCGCTTCATCTTTGGGCAGTAAAAATAATTTTAATTTTTTTTCATTTATTTCAAATTCAGTCTTTAATTCTGATAATTCAAGTTCAGCCATTTCTTTTAAATCTTTATCTGTCGAACCATCATTTAAAATTTTCTCTAAATCTTTTTTACCCTCTTCGTATGATAAATATTTTTTAGCATTTATTATAATTTCATTGAGATCAGAGTACTCTTTTGATTTTTCTGCAAATAGCTTTTTATCAATTTCACCTGAAGATAGATCTTTTTCTAAAGTTGAGTG
>Ga0181552_10001889_pt1 | contig 15764 bp, 7 predicted proteins | sample 011ome_18_FD_130583 | JGI IMG/M metagenome (GOLD analysis project Ga0181552, IMG submission 130583) | Coastal salt marsh microbial communities from the Groves Creek Marsh, Skidaway Island, Georgia - 011501BT metaG (megahit assembly) | ecosystem: Environmental > Aquatic > Marine > Intertidal zone...
ATTAGCACCACAGCTAGTTCAATCTGGTACGGCTTCTATACCTCCTTTAAGTATAACAGAAGTTGCCACAGTTGTCAACCCTGGAGATATACCTGCGAGTCGTGTTCCTGTAGGACACACTACAAAAGCTAACTTCAGAACAAGAAGACCACCACCATCTACAAGTCGTATGAGTGATGACACGACAGATGGAGCAACAGCGCCTACTACACCTTCATTTAAGAATGCCGCTACGGCAGTACCGTCAAGAAGTAACTATGCGTCTGCGGCAGCACTCGATAACGATCCCGCATTCCAAGAACAACTAGAGAAGATGCTAGAGAAGTATCCAGGCTTGACAAAAGAAGAGTTGTATAGAGTAATGCAAGGTGAGAGTAATTTTAACACAACTGCACTAAATAGTGATAGTGGTGCTACAGGCTTATTCCAATTCATACCATCGACTGCCGAGATGTTAGGTTATACGACAGGTGAGATACAGAACATGAGTGCTTCTGAACAACTTGCTGTATATGATCAATATCTTGATGCGTTTGACTATAGAGGTGGATCATTAGGAATTATGCAAGCCGCACCAGGTTATGCCTCTCGAGGTGATGGGTACGAAGTATACGAGCCTGGCTCTAGAGCATATGAACAGAATCCAGGATGGGTTGGAGCAGATGGTAAGATAACAGTAGGTAGTATTAACTCGTACTACAATAATCAGGCATTAGGATAGAACTATGACAGCTTTATGTGAATCAACAACACCATTGGCATCTCGCTTTGATGCTACGTTGCTTACGGATGCCTCTGATGTATTCAAGGAGATTGATGACTATACGAAGCTAGTTGATCTGAATGCCAATCCAATTGAGCGATTAGATAGACAAACTTTAGTAGATTTAACAAATTCTACGAATAATTTACTTGACAAGATAGATATATCCAGTTATAATACACTTAGTGATAGACATTCACAAGGTCCGTTAACGTTTGTTGAGATAGCTGACTTTATCGTATCTGAGAATCAAGATATCGATGGAATATTCTCAGCAGTGGGCGCATGGTCTCCTACTGTCATGGGTGACAATCTATCAGCCCCTCTGGACTCCTATCTTGGAGACCTTGACTATTATCTGAATACGAATCTAGGCAAGTCTATATCAAGTGGACTCTGTGGAGCATTTACGAATATCTTTGCTCAACTAGGTGGACTTTTTACTCTTATCAATACAGCACAAGAACTCATTGCTGACATTAAGAACTTAGCAGAGAAGGACCCGATTAAGCTTGCGAAATCGATTACTCTGACCGCTGTATTAAAAAAGATTAAAGATACTGTACTAGAGATTGTCGAAAAGGTTATAGCACAACTTATAAAGCAAGTCGAGGGTGTTGTCAATAGCTTAACTGCTATGGCAGGTGAATTAAAGTGTGCCGCTAAGTCTGCATTCAAGCATATCCAAGAAGCCGCTAATCAGATCAAAGAGTTTTTTGATGAAGTCAATAAAGACGGATTGAAGAAATCACTAGAGAAGTTTATGGCGAAGATGGTTGCTCAATTCGAAAGATTGACTGCTGAGAACGTAGCACTTATGATGTTTCGCTTCTGCCAGTTAACAGAGATCATTCAAGCACTACTCACAGCACCAGTCGATGGTATTAAGAAACTTGCTTCTGCATTGACAATCGAACAAGCTGCCCTTAAGAGTGCGGGTCTTGTAGAGACAAAGAAAGCAGTACAAGCTGGTGCATTAAGACTTTCTGCTGACGAAAGAGCGAAGAATATCGAAGCCGCTAACGAGAAGATCAACGAAGAAGCACCTAGTCTCTCTGAGATAGCAGATGGAGCATCGGGTAATTACGAATCTCCTACGTGTCCTTCACAAGAAGAATTAGAACAAGTTGCTGGTATGGATGAGAACGGTATTGGAGGCAAGTTCTCTTTTGAGCCGCAAGTTTTAAATGAGAATGAATTCGAAGGCAAGTATCTCAAGGGTGCTGGTTGGAAGAAAGTCAATCATGATGTATGGTTTAAACTACTTCGTACTATAGCACAAACAGGTACTGAAGTCAAGATTAATTCTGCATATCGTTCACCACGTAAGAATGCATCTGTAGGTGGAGCAAGTCTATCTAAGCATGTGACAGGTGATGCGATTGATGTACGTGTATCAGGCGACTATAATACAAGAGCGCAATTTGTTGTTGCTGCCTCACGTGCTGGATTTACTGGCATCGGTGTATACAGTTCGTTTATACATCTTGACATAGGTGGACGTAGAGCATGGGTAGCGGGTGAGCCTACTACACCATCTGATTATCCAGTACCAACAACACAGACAGCTAGATGGGTAGAGCTTGTTTCGAGACATGATCGTGACAAACTTCGTTCAGTATAACATAAATAAAAGTAAAAGGCAACAAGAATGGCTACTATAACACCTCTTACAAGACGCCGTGAACTTCACAGCGATTTTCATAAGGACTTGGCTCTATTGCCAGGCCGTAATGATATTGCACGTAAAGTAAACGAAAATTCTGTCAAAGAGGCAATCAAGAATATACTACTCACGAATAAGGGCGAACGACTATTTCAGCCTTTGATTGGTAGTGATATCAAGTCTATGTTATTCGAGAATGCCACACCAGTAACAGCAATACTCATTAAAGACAAGATTGAATCTGCACTACAAGCATACGAACCACGCTGTGGTATTATTAATGTAGAAGTCATTGGAGACGTTGATTCAAATAGTGTACGTATAAACGTTGTATTCTATGTCATAAATAATGAGACACCTCAAACACTTTCAATCGATATCGATAGGGTAAGATAATGGCAAATATATCACCAATACAAAACTTAGACTTCTTTGCAACGAAGTCGGCACTTAAGACTTATCTAAGCAATCAAGATAGGTTTGCTGACTACGACTTCGAAGGCTCTAACATGAATGTATTGCTTGACTTACTCGCATATAATACGTTCTATAATAACTACTATTATAACATGATGATTAGTGAGATGTTCCTTGACTCTGCTCAAGAACGTAATAGTATGATATCACACGCAAAAGAATTAAACTATTTACCACGCTCACGTAGATCAGCAAAAGCAGTAGTGACATTTAATATCACTGCTACGCAATCAGGCAACTTCTTTGTTATACCAAAAGATACGAAGATATCCGGCAAGTGTGGTAACAAGACATTTATCTTCTTGACAGAGAAAGCATATAGTGCTGTATCAGCCGAGACTACTACAAATGCGCCACGAACATTTACTGTACAAGACGTAGAAGTATATCAAGGTAGATTAATTACAGAAACACTTGACACATCGAATACAATACTGTCTAATAACATGATAGATACTCGCTCACTCTACGTAGAAGTAAATGGTGAAGAGTACGTATATAAGACAGATATCTTTGGCATTACTGCTATTGACAAAGTATTCTATCTTCAGCCAGAAGAAGATGAGAAGTATTCTATACAGTTTGGACAAGACAAGTTCGGAAAACATCCTACACCAGGTGATACAATCACAGCAAAGTATCGTATCTGTGCCGCAGAAGATGCAAACGGCGTTACCTCTATGACAAGTAATGGTCTGCCAGGTGCCGCTAATGTATCGATCACAGTAACAACGCCTTCGAATGGCGGGCTCTCGGCGGAGACTACTGAATCTATACGGGCGTTTGCTCCTAAGGCTCTTCAAGTACAAGAACGTGCTGTAACGACACGTGACTACGAAATTCTTCTACGTAATAGGTTTCCAAATATCGAAGCGATTTCAGTATATGGTGGTGACGAAGTTATCCCGCCTCAGTTTGGAAAGGTCATTATCTCTGTTGATGTGACTGGCGGCGAAGGGGCTGCGGACTTTGAGATTGCGTCATTCACTGAGTATCTGAAAGACAAGACACCTCTTACGATTGAGCCTGTGTTTGTTCCTGCGAAGTTCTTGTTTGTTGATACTGTTGTAGATGTCGTATTCGATCCTAATAATACTACGAAATCTCCTGCCCAGATTCAGAGCGAAGTAAGAAGTGCTATTGAGGCATACTCTATTGATAGTCTTGCAGACTTTAATAAGACATTACGTCAGTCTCGTTTGGCGGCTACCCTTGATGCAGTAGACAATTCAATTATCTCTTCAAGTATCTTTGCATCACCTATTATTCAGATTACGCCTACTCTAGGTATTGTACAGAACCCTGCTTTCTCATATGAGACTGCACTTGTACAGCCATATGCATATGATGCTACGACTGGCTTGTCTGGATTTACACCAGCTGTACGTACTACAAAGTTAACTATCGAAGGTACGCTTGTCACACTCCAAGACGATGGTGCTGGTAAGATGATGGCTGTGACTGCTTCGTCTGCCTCTCAATCAGTCTTTAAGCGTAGTGTTGGTACGATTGATTATAGCACAGGTGCGATCAAGTTGTCAAATTTAATTATCGATTCATATGAAGGTAGTGGCATTAAGTTCATTGCTAACTCAGTAGCGAAAGATGTCAAGGCTCCAAAAGATCGTATTATTACAATACGTGGTGAAGACATTACTGTCAACGTAACTACAACAACGGAATAAAGAATGCTCAATGTAAGAGATCATATTTCGCCAACGATTGCTGATCAGTTTCCTGATCTGTATAAAGAAGAAGGCGACTTTCTCGTAGAGTTTGTTAAGGCTTATTATGAGCATAACGAATCTATCATGGATCGGAATGTACCTAAGCTCCGTGATGTTGATTCGACACTTGCGTCTTTTCTGGTATTCTTTAAGAAGAAATATCTTCAGTCTTTACCTATTGATACTGTAGTCGATACACGATTCATTATAAAACATATTCAAGACTTATACAAGCGAAAAGGTTCTGAAGAGAGTTTACGCTTATTGTTCCGTATGTTCTTTGACGAAGACATTGAAGTCTTTTATCCTTCGACTGCTATTCTAAAGCCTTCTGACTCTATATGGGGTGGGGCTGAGTATCTAGAACTTCGTGCAGTAACTTCAATTGATGGATATCCTATTCAGCGTGGTGACAAACTTAAGGGTGATGTATCAGGTGCAACAGCATTTGTAGATGATCTAATCTTTGTAAACTTCTCTGGTACGATATGTCCTATTGCGTATTTGTCTAACTCAGCAGGTAGATTTATATCTGACGATTCGATCTCTGTTACAAGACTAGGTGTAACTACAAGTTATGGTAAACTAGTTACTGGTTCTCTGAGTGATGTGAATGTTATTCGAGGCACGGCTGTAGCTGGACAAGAAGTTGGTGACATTATTACAATCGAATCAACTGGCTTAGATCGATTTGGTAATCCAAGTATTGGCGGAACAGGTACGAGTGCGACTGGTACTGTGAGTGCTATATCAACAACGACTACAGGTAAGATCGACTTTGTAAAAGAGAATGACGGATTCGGATACAGTGTCGTTAATAATGATATCGATGTATCTATTTCTACTCAAGCATTGATTGTTTCTGGCTCTACTGCTGTAGAATCTATTCAGCCTGGTCAACATATTGTTGCAGACGATGCGCCTTCTGGCACGGCAACGATTAATGGCGGCGGAAGAGTCGTGGCATATAATCACCCGCTACTCTATGTAAGATCAAATAGACAAGACCCAGATAAAGATAGCACTAACGCTTCTGCAAGAGATACGAAAGCAGACTTTTTAAGTTTTGTTCAGGCTCAACTCGCACTTGCTGGTGCTGGTGACTCTAGTGTAGATCCAAAGATGCTTGCGATATTTAATTCAGACCTTGATAATACTGGATACAGATTAGGTGATATATCAAACTCTGGATACAACTTTGTTACAAGACGATATGTTAATAGCGAAGATGCAACTATCTTTACTAACTATATTGGTGGTACCGCTACAACTGCACAGACATCATGGATTGAAGATAGATTATTACCTGCTGTGTATGCAGACGGATTTGGATTCGAGTTTAACTCTCTTCCCGCTGGTGAGACCGTTAATGTTACAGTTGGTAGTAGTAATGTTACTATAACTACGATTGCTGACTATAATGCTACAGCAAGTTTTAGAGTAGAAGGTATTAATAACCAAGAGTCAGTAAGTATCATCACAGACTTCATCGGCAACTTTGCTGACAAGCCTCTTGCTGTTATTGTCAATGCGACTGCTATGCAAAATCCAGGCATCTATGAGATCGAAACTACTGGTAGTACAGACTTTACAAACTTTGGTGCGGCAGATAATAACATAGGCACAAGATTTATTGCCACTGGTCCTGCGACAGGATCTGGCACTGTGACTGACGTTGTTGCGACTAACTATGGCATGAGTGGTACATTATTGAGTCAAGGCTTTAATGCAGAAACACTCAACACAAAAATCAAAGATGCGTTTGAAGCCAAGTCAATTACGATTGGATCTATTGCAAGCATTGTTACTGAGAGTGAAGGTAATAACTATGTCAACGATGTGTTTAGTGAAATTGAATATATTGACGTTTCTAGATTTGATAGCCGTGATAGTATTCTCACATTTACTAACCCGAACTTCTTAATCGAAGTTGGCGAGATCGTCACACAACAAGTTCAAATCGAAGATCCAGATTTTGGAAATAATCCGGACGCTGACTTTGTGCCTGGCACTAATGATCAGTTTGTTCGTTATCAAGCAAAAGGCAAGTTCTTGAAGAGAGAGGGTAATGACTTCTACTTCCAGAAACTATCGTTCTATGACTTTGATGAAAACTATCCCATCTTTATTAAGAACAATCAGTATGCTCTCAGTGGAGTGAGACCAGATTCTAATTCATTTGCTATGGGTAGAAACGCAATCATCTCTGGTAATGCTAGTTATGAGACTGGACAAATTGAAGACCTTGATATCACTAACACTGGATACAGATATGTTGATGGTGAAGTCGTTGATCTTAAAAACGAGTCTCATCAAATAGTTGCAAAGGCAGTTATTCGAACACTTGGACCAGGTAAGACAGAAGGAAAGTGGAGTTCTACTACATCTTTCTTAAGTGATAACACTAAATACTTACACGATAATGATTATTATCAAGAGTATTCATATGAGATATCTTCTGTAATTGATCCTGAAAAGTATACACAGCTTATTAAGGACACCGTAGGAGTTGCGGGCACAAAAGTCTTCAGTTCCCCTCTCATAAATAGTACAAGTAGTTTAGATAGTACGCTTGATGTTGAATTCCAAATATGGAACTTGTCAGATGAGCCGTACATCACAGAAGGAACAGAAGAGAATATAATGACAGAAGGCACTCCATCTGAGGTATTAGCCACAGAACTCGTATCTCTTGATCAGACAGCAACAGATGCAGTAACAACATCGATAGGAAATTAAGGTAATATAATGGCAAAGATCATTACAGAAAATTTTAAAGTAGAGACGACCAAAGAAACGTTCTCTACTTTCGACAGTCCTAATTCATCTATTGCGGCAGATTTCTTGTCGGGGTTGGAAGCATATGTCGACCAGACTTCTGGTGTTACACTTTCGTCTAGTCAGAGATCAGACATTCAAGATATTGTTGAGACTCAACTAAACACCTATACTCCAGAAAACTCTTATTACATTATGGGCTCTAGCGTTGATAAGCCAAATGTTATTACGAACACTCAGTTCGAGAAGCGAGAGTTTCAACGCAGAGTGATATTCGGGAACAAAATAACAAACTCTAGCATTCGCTACATGTTTTATAAGAACGCTTGGACTACAGGAACAGTTTATCAAGGATATGATGACAGAGTAGACTATACAACTCAGGCGGCTTTGAACACTAACGTAGTTACTGTGAGAAACACAGAAGGCGACTATGATGTGTTTAGATGTCTTGAAGCTAATGGTATTACAGACGTACTGACTGGAGAAGTAAACAGGGCATCAACATCAACTCCTACCTTTGCTGATATAGATCCAGATTCTTATGAGCATATATCTGAAGCAGATGGATATATTTGGAAATATTTATTTACAGTGAGAGCTGGCGAAGATGCTGTTTTCGGAACTAGCGATAGTTTGCCTTTGCCTTATCCTACTTACGGTAATGCTGAAGTTATTGCTTCTGCTAAAGAAGAAATTTCTCAAATAATTATCGAAGACACTGTGACTAACTTATTCACGAACTTCAGATTTGGACCTGCTACCAACTCTTCTGATGCTAGTACTGTTAGTTTTGAAAGCATCATCCAGTCAACCACAGATTCAAACATAAGCGATATAACAGTAAGCGCAACATCTAAAGACGGATTCGATCTTTATGGTGCTTCTGACTCATACAAAGAAATGTATTTGTTGCAGAAGAAGACTGGTCAGAATAAAACCATAATTTATGATGTACTCAGCAGTACTACAATTCCTGGCGCCGAGCTAAAAATAACTTTAAAGATTTCTGCTTCTGATGGCAATACTCCTGCAAACTTTTCGAATGATACCTTTCAACTAGTTCCTAAAATTCATGTGACTAGAAGCACTTCTACTGGCACTCCTTGTATTGCTTACGGAGTGATCGATCAGTTTGGCACACTTAAATCTATTCAGTTCATGGAAAGAGGTAGTGAATACAAGTATGCAACTGCTACACTTGGACTACCTTCTGCGCTTGTAAATAGTTATACTCCGTCTCAAGCCGCACAGCTTAGATGTGTAGTGTCTCCTAAAGGTGGACATGGATCAGATCCAATCAATGAGTTGGGCATGAGTAGATTGTCAGTTATCACAAACTTTGCAGGAGAAGATGTAGCAATACCAGATGCTAACTCTTATACTAAAGTCGGTCTTGTTAAGAATCCTATCTTTACTGATTCGACTCTTCCGACTCAGTTTGATAACAGAAGTTCAATTGTTATTCAAGGGTCTGATGTTACCAGTACTGCAATTGCGGGACATTATATTCAGCAGAACGTTGACTTGGGTGGCGTTACTGAAACAATCACAGCAAGAATACATGAGAGTGTTTATTCTGGAGGCAATACTACAATATACCTTGTAGATTACTACGGAGATTTTCAAAGCACTTTTCAAGATGGTATTATTTTCGTAAAAGCTAATCTAGCTACCACAACAGCTAGTACGCTTACTATAAATAATGCTAGTACAAATGTTACGTATGGCAAGTATTCTCCGTACAGTGGACAAGTTTTACATTTCGTAGACTTTGATCCCATACAGAGATTGGCTTCACGTAAAGAAAAAATTAAATTTATTTTCGATTTCTAGGAAAAGAGTATAATACATGGGCATTAATACAGACTTAAATGTTGATCCGTACTATGACGATTTTAGTGAAGCTAAACAGTTTAACCGTATTCTGTTTAAGCCTGCAAAAGCCGTACAAGCACGTGAGTTAACACAACTTCAAACCATTCTTCAGAAGCAGGTAGAACGCTTTGGTTCGAATGTTTATAAAGAAGGTACTATCATTAGTGGTATTAATATTACCTCTCGTCCAGATATATTCTATGTCAAACTAAATGACACAGTGGGCTTTACAGATCCCACAATCTACAATCAAACAGACAATGAAATTTTTACTGCAACTGGTACAACAACTGGTCTTGTTGCAGAAATCATTTTAGGCGAAAACGGTTTCCAAACTCAAGATCCTGATCTTAAAACTTTTTATATTAACTATATTGGCTTTGATGACTCTACAGTTACAGGCGCTAGTTTAACAGATGCGAAACAGTTCGCACAAGGTGAACAGCTTAAGATTAAAAATAGTGCTGGAGAAGTGGTTGAATCATCTATTACCGTTGCAACAGTTGTTGGACACGCTGGTAGATCGTTTGGTGTTTCATGTGAAGAAGGTGTTGTATATCAGAAAGGACACTTTATCTTTGTTGACAATCAATTCATCATCGTATCAAAGTATTCTAATATTCCTGGAGCATCTTCAGTTGGCTTTACTGTCGCTGAAAACTTAATCAACTCTAATAAAGATACTACTCTACTCGACAATGCCGCAGGGTTTAATAACGAAAACGCACCTGGTGCAGATAGACTTCAGTTAGTACCTCAACTTGTAACGTACTCGACCGCAAGCGAACCAGAAGAGTTCTTTGCTCTTGTCAGATACGTTGGAGGTGAGGCAGTACGTATTCGTGACAGAACTGAATTCAATGTTGTTGGGGATGAACTTGCTCGAAGAACTTTTGATGAGTCTGGTAACTATGTTACGAATGGACTTAGAGTAACGCTTGAGCAAGATGGTAGTAATACAAACGCTGTTGTTGCTCCTGGTAAAGCTTACGTATTCGGTAGAGAAACTATAAACGTTAGTCCTCGAAAACTTTTAATTGAGCCAACTACTCTTACTCAAAGCAAAACAAATCAATACACTGGCGTACAGTATGGACAATATTTTACATATAATCACGCCGATGGTGAAATATTAGACAATCATCCTATTAACGGATCAGTTCAAAATTTATTAGATGGTTCTGATAATATTATCGGTACTGCTTCAGTGTCAAATATAACTCCTGGCAAAATATTCGTTTATAATATATCAAAGGCAAACGGACAAGAAAACACCGCTATAGCAAAGTTGGGAGCAACATCTCTCACAAATGGCGGAACACTATACGGAGTTAATAGTGGAGGAAAACTATTCAATACTGGTAAAGGAAGTATTGATTCAATATCAAATGTTGCTTATGTTAGAAGAGTAAGACTTCCTGTTAATAGCGAGTCCGTGACAATTCCAGCTACTAGTAACACTCAACCTCTCGTAAATAATAATTTAGTTGCGATGGGTAATACTGACATCATACGTAATGCGTCTGGCAGTACACTTAATACGGTTGACATGCAAGTAACAATTAGCGAAGTCGGTTTTGAAGGATTTCTGTACTACGATGAAATCGTTACAGGATCTGAAGCTGATGGACTGAACGATCTTGACATCTACGTAAATACCACATATGACTTAACTGGAGAAACTAGCGGTAGTCCTGTATTTGGTATTCCTAATATGGCATCACTTGGTGTACCTAATGCAATCAAGCTACTAGAAGTGAAAGACATTTCTGATCCTTCAGCCATTAAGGATATTACATCTAAGTTTAAATTAGTTAACAACCAGAAAGATCACTTATACGATCATTCATTCATCACTGCTAAAGCAGGTGAAGTTGTTAATCATGGCACAACATTAAGAGTTAGAGTCAAAGTTCTTAAGAGACAGTCCGCAGTTGGCAGTGGTTATCTCACAGCAAATAGCTATAGCACTTTATCTGATAAAAGTTTAATCAAAAACTTTATCGGTAAAGATGGTATTGAACACTCGCTAGTAAACTGTTTTGATTTCAGACCTTACAAGCAAGCAATCGCTACTTACGCATTGAGTGAAACTGGAGCAAGCACTGTATCTCTTATAGGTACAGCCGTAGACGCAGGAATCTCGCCCGCAAATAATGCGACCATTTCCTCTGATCAAACTTATTATATGTCACGCATCGATAGCGTGGTGTTTGATGAGTTCGGAGACTTATCTATTTACAAAGGTGGCGAAGCAGAGAATCCAAGTATTCCAGAAATTCCTGGAATGTATGCATTGAGTAATGTTTATGTTCCTGGTAACGTGACTAAAGTTACAGGAAACAATCCAATCCGTGTTGTAGATGTTTCAAATAAAAACTACACGATGAAAGATATCTCAGGCATTGAAAAGAAAATCGATAGACTCACTGATGCAGTTTCAATGAGTTTACTTGAGTCAAGCACTAAAGACATGTTTATTCCTAACGGGTCTGGCACTAACAGATTTAAGAATGGCATTCTTGTAGATGGCTTTAGAGATTTACGTGTAGGCGCAGTAGAAGATCCAGATTTCGGAGCTGCCATCGATAAGTCGAGAACTGTTGCAACTCCTTCAGTAACCCAGTTTCCTATTGATCTTAAAGTTGATTCAAGCACGGGCGCAAACGTATATCAAGACGTTGTTACTTTGGCAGATACTGGAACACGTGTTACTGTAATCGACCAGCCATTCGCAACAAACTTTAGAAACTGTGTATCTAACTTTTATAACTATGCAGGTAAGGCGGCAATCGATCCTCCATTCGATGCTGGCTATGATGTTATTCAGAATCCAGCTATCAATTTAGAAGTTGACATTGCGACACCTCTTTTAGATTTAGTTGATAACCTTCAAGAAGTTCTTCCTCTTACAAGAGAGCAGGTAAATAGTATCGCTGGAGCCGTTCAAAGAAACGGTCGAAATCGAAGTCAAACGACTACAGTGACCACGACTACAGACACTCTTGAAGTGGGAGATAATAATGTCACCACTAGCAGTGTAGGAAACTTTGTAACCGATGTTACGATGTCTCCTTACATTCAGTCCAGAGAAGTCAAGATTCTGGTTACTGGTCTAAGACCTAACACTCGACATTACTTCTTCTTGGATGGTGCTTCAATCGATTCACATATCTATCCTGGTGATGTTAATCCTACAGTTGTAGGTAGTGCGACAGAGTATAATGTTAGTGAAGTAGAAGATAATGGATCTGCTAAAGGATCTTCTGTTCGTACTGACGCAGAAGGCACACTTGCTGCCGTATTTGATATTCCGGAAGCGACTTTCTTCGTAGGAGAAAGAGCAATCGAAATTGCTGACGTTGATCAATATTCTAGTTTAGAGAGTGGAAAGACTTCTTATAGTAAGGCAATATATAGAGCATACAATTTTGATGTAGGTAAATCTGAACTGACTCAGACAACTCGTACACCTACCTTTGATGTTGAGAGAAACGTTACTACTAGATCGTTTACTCGCCAGTGGAGAGTTGACCCTATTGCACAAACGTTTATCGTTAGACCTGCTCAAGCAGAAGGCGCAAGCATGTCTATGATTAGCAGTGTAGATGTTTACTTCAAATCGAAATCTGCCACTGTTGGTGCTACACTAGAGTTAAGAGAAGTTGTGAATGGATATCCATCTCAAGCAGTTTTACCTTTTGGCAGAAAGCATTTACGTGCTAGTCAAATCAATACTTCTGACGACGGAACAACCGCTACGACATTCCAATTTAAGAATCCGGTTAAGTTGAACGTTAACAAGGAATATTGTTTCGTTGTTATTCCTGATGCTAACTCACCAGACTTCTTAATCTTCACTTCTAAAGTTGGTAATGCTGACTTAGCGACCGGTACATCGATTACGAATGACTGGGGTGATGGAGTTCTATTCACTTCGACTAATGACAGTGCATGGAAATCTTATCAGGATGAAGATATTAAGTTTACTTTGAAAAGATACCAGCATCAAGCTACCGCAGGATCTGTAGATTTAAGTCCTAATGACGTAGAGTTTTTATCTGTAGAAAACACAACTTTGAATTTCAAAAATGATGAGTTGGCATACGTTAAAAAATCTTATAGTAAACCATGCGGTGTAACCAATAGAACTGTCACCATTGATGGCGGAAGTATTTTTGCTGTAGGAGACTATATCTTAATTGTGAATAACAATGATAACTTCTTAAGTGAAGTTGTTGCTGTAAACGACACAGCATCTATTCTAACTATTCGTACTCCATATAATGGGACAACTAATAGCGCAACTGCTTTCCTTACTGTAGCCGGAAGAGTCTCTTACTTCAACAAGAGAAAGGCAGATAGACTGTTCTTAAAAGCTAGTTCAGCTAAAGAAGGCAATTTCTTAGTGACTGGTGAAGTTGTTAATGGATATAGAACGGGCGCAACTACAAGTATATCTACTATAGACAACGAACCCATATCATACTTTCAGCCTCAAATTTTTGTAAGTAACAGTATGAGAACTTCTACTGACTTCACATTATATAACGGCTCTGCTGTAGATAAGAGTATATCTTTAAATGGAAACGTTTATAGTACAGGCAACCTTAGAGTTGTTAACAGCACTTCGAATATTGTTAATCCAGGTTTGACTGAAAGCAATGACTTTAAGATTAGAGTCGCTATGACAAATAATGGATATCAATCTTCGACTCCTATTGTAGATCCAGCACTATCTATTCTGAATGCATACAAGTATAAGATTTCAGCATCAAGTGCCGCAACATCAAGCTGGGTATCAAAAGAGGTTACCCTTCAAGAGCAATTAGACGCAACTGGACTTCGTGTTTACTTAAGCGGGTTCAGACCAGCTGGCACTTATATAGATGTTTATGCAAGATTTGTATATCCTACAGATATAGAAACTCAAAGCGATTGGATAAAGTTAGTAAACTCTGATGAAGACATGTATTCTAATGTATCAAACACTCTTGACTATAGAGAGTTTCAATATGATTTACAAGACGAAACAAATGACTATAGTTCATTCCAACTTAAGTTTGAGATGAGACATGCTACATCAAGTGAGATTAATACTAACGACTTGAATGTCACTCCAGCGGAACATATATTTCCACACATTTATGACTATAGAGCGATTGCACTGACATGATGAACGAAGGATATATAAGAAAGGACGTCGGAGTTGTAAATACAGATGTATCTGCATTCAGGTCTGCTAAAGCTAGAATCGAACAGACTAAGAAAATTCAGTCTTTGGAACTTAGAATAAATAAGTTAGAAGAAGTAGTCACTTCTCTACAACAAACATGTAAAGAGATAAACAATGAGTAGAACACTATCACAGATTACTAATCAGAATACTTTTGGAGTCTGGAAGACTAGGACTAATGACATCATTGATGTTATCGGATCAGTTGTTACTATAGGTGACAGTGAAACGAATACCGGCAATGTAGTGATTACTGGCGATATTACTTCTAGCGGTAAATTGTATATCGATACGATTCAAGAAACTGACTCTAATGCTACTAATACAATTACAGTCAATTCAAATTTAGGAGTAGAAGGCAATCTCATTTTAGATCAAGCAACTGGTGCAGGTAAAATTGAGTTTCAATCAGCTAATACACCTACTTGGAAAATTGAAACATCTGCTGATCATACTGATTTAGATATTGCTTTAGGTGCTGAATATATTCGTTTTGATTCTGACGCAAACACCATAACTAGTAGTACTTGGACTATCGATAATGGCATGATGCCTGCAACGCTTACGGCAAACACAAGCGGTAATGCCGCAACCGCCACAGCTTGGGCAGCCTCTCGCACAGTAACCTTTGCTAATGGTGATGTTACGGGTAACTTCTCTATTGATGGTTCGGCTGATGTCTCTGATATAGAGTTGACAGTGGCCGATAATAGTCATAACCACGAAGTTTCAAATATCACAGACTTGGGCACAACTCTAGACGCTAAAGCTGATCTAACAGGCGCCTTATTTAGTGGCGATGTTCAAATAGCAGAAGGCGAAAATATATATTTTGGCAATCAGAACAGTAATACGGATGGACATGCTTATGTTAGATATGGCGACTTTGCAAGTGGTAGCAGAATATTTTCTATCGGACTTCAAGACGGAACATCAAATGATGTAAACTCTATGATAATAAACTTAGACGGTAAGTCTATGTATGTTAATAATGGCGCAGACTCCTTACTATCTATTAGTGGAACTAGTGGTTCACTAGTAACTGAAGGCGATATCACAGCATTCGGTACTGTATCTGATCGAAACCGTAAAGAGAACATTGTTAAGATTGATAACGCACTAGAGAAAGTATCACAGATTTCTGGATATACATTTAACTATATCGGCGATGATACTCCTATGACTGGTGTTATTGCACAAGAGTTGGAAGAAGTTCTACCAGAAGTTGTTTACGAAACA
>Ga0181552_10001898_pt1 | contig 15725 bp, 14 predicted proteins | sample 011ome_18_FD_130583 | JGI IMG/M metagenome (GOLD analysis project Ga0181552, IMG submission 130583) | Coastal salt marsh microbial communities from the Groves Creek Marsh, Skidaway Island, Georgia - 011501BT metaG (megahit assembly) | ecosystem: Environmental > Aquatic > Marine > Intertidal...
ATCCATCGACCCATCCATCGACCCATCCATCGACCCATCCATCGACCCATGCATCGACCCATCCATCGCGCGAGGATGATGTGACGATGACGACGATGACGATGACGATGGGTGAGGGTGGCATAACGCGCCTGGACGTGCGAATTCAATAGTCAGCAGCGTGTGCGTGTGTGCGTACGCCTGACTGTGTGTGTGTGTGTGTGCATCAACGAGGAGGCACGACGAGACCGATGATGACGACGATGACGATGACGACCAAACCCTCTGCGTCGGGGTTGACGATGCGCGGCTCGATGACGACGTCGGCGATGCGCGGTAAGGTGGCGTCGGTGCGCATGCCGCACACGCGTTCGGCTCGTGCGTTGCGAGTGTGCGCTGGGAAGGAGTATTCGTTGACGATTTTACCCGGCGACGGCATCGGGCCGGAAATCATGAAGGTGGCGTTGGCGTGCATGAACGAAGTCGGGCGCAAGCACGACATTAAGTTTAATTTCACTGAAGCCTTGGTGGGTGGTGCGGCGATTGATGCACACGGTACACCGTTGCCGGATGAGACGCTCGCGCAGTGTAAAGCGTCCGATGCGGTGTTACTCGCCGCTATTGGTGGTTACAAGTGGGACTCGTTGCCGAGCGCGCAACGCCCCGAGCAAGGCTTGTTGGGCTTGCGCGCGGGTTTGGGTGTGTTTGCAAACTTGCGTCCGGCGAACGTATTGCCGCAACTCATTGATGCGTCAACTTTGCGTCGTGAGGTTGTCGAAGGCACGGATATTATGGTTGTTCGTGAGCTCACTGGGGGGATTTATTTCGGCAAGCCGAAGGGCTTTGGCGTGAACGAAGCCGGCGAACGCATCGGTTTCAACACGATGGTGTACTCTGAACCTGAAGTCGACCGAATCGCCAAGGTGGCGTTTGAAATCGCTCGCAAGCGTCAAGGCCGTTTGTGCTCGGTGGAAAAGGCGAACGTGTTGGAGGTGAGCCAATTGTGGAAGGAGCGCGTGATTAAGGTGCACGAAGACTTCAAGGATGTCGAGCTTTCGCACATGTATGTCGATAACGCCGCGATGCAACTCATCCGTCGTCCGACGCAGTTTGACACCATTGTCACCGGTAATATCTTCGGTGACATTTTGTCCGATGCGGCGTCCATGTTGACGGGTTCCATCGGTATGTTGCCGTCGGCGGCGATTGGCCTTGAAGGTCCGGGCTTGTACGAACCGGTGCACGGCTCCGCCCCGGATATCGCGGGTCAAGACAAGGCGAACCCGTTGGCGCAAGTTTTGAGCGCGGCTATGTTGTTGCGTTACCAATTCGGTGAAGAAGCCGCGGCGGCGCAGCTCGAAAAGGCGGTGAATGATGTTTTGGATGACGGCTACCGCACGGGCGACATCATGCAAGAGGGCAAGACGCAAGTTGGGTGCGTCAAGATGGGCGAATTGCTCCTCGAGAAATTGGCCAAGTAGGTTGCGATATTAACTTAATACACACGTACACATGAACTATGCATTTTCTTTATTCATCGTACTACAACAACAACATCATCATCATCAACTACAACAGAACAACTATTTGCGGTGGAAAATAATTTACGAAAGTGTGCTTTTCTAAAATTGAGCGAGCATGTCGCGTGCCGCTCGACGACTAGCTGAGCTTCGTAAGCCTCCTCGGCGAACGCGTTCTTGGAGATTGAATGTTTGTCTCAACACATCTCGAACGTCCTCGGCTCTGCAGAGCTCATCTAAGATTGGTAACAGCGACAACAAATGGTTATCCGTCTGGTCGTCGTACCACGACTCGATCGGAATGCCGTTGTCTACTTGTAAGCTAAACGCTTGCGGTGAGTTATCGATTATGATGGTCTTCTTCAAATCACGTCCGAGCACGGTAAGATCTTTCATAAAGTTCCCCTCGTAATTCACGCACGAGTCTCGGAAAATACGATGCTTGAACCACTTATTCTCGGGGTCGAGTACGTCGAGTAACTTGTCCGCGTACACTCGTTGAGACGCCGTGAAGACGACAATTTCAAATCTTTCCGATACGAAATCCATGAAAGTTTCGAGATGCGGCCTCTTAGCCACGCGTACTTCGTGATTTTGTCCATTAAACAGCACTGGAAATGAAAAATCAAATGGTTCCTCTGTGTTTTCCAAGTTTGAATGCACGAGTGTCTCGTCCAAATCCAGCACGAGCGTATTTGGAAACTCGTCTCTCGCCCGAAGCGCCAACACTGGCCCACGCTTCGGTCGCACAAAATCTCTCTGGTCACTGTACTTGAGGTTGTAAATGAATGCCCATGGATCGTACTCTTCATCATACTCCTCATCTGGCTCAAACGCCGCCTCTTCCGGAGTCATGCCAAATCGTTCCAAGTATTCGCGCGCCGACATGAGCTCGCCGTCTAGCAGCTCGACGTGTTTGTCGTCAATGTCGTGCATGCTCGCGATCGATGCATGCATGGAAGGTATCGGTGGAACATCTATATCAATCTCTTCTCCCTCATCTATAGAGGCTGCGATCGCCGCCTTCTTCGCGGCAGCCTTTTTAGCCTTGCGCGTCCGCGTCTTGGATGTCTTTTGCGTCCCACCGCTGCTGAAAAAGGAAAACATGGGCGAGAAAATCGTATCTAAAATCTTTCTCGACCCAGAGCGCTTGAGCTTCCCTGAGGGCGATGCGAGCACATTCCGCGCCGCTGCCTCACCGCCATTATCGTCGTCCGAACTATCACCCGCTCCAAACGTCTTGGCCAAATTCATTGGAGGCACTCTGTCCGCCTCGGCGATGCCCGCGCCCGTCTTGCGCACCGTCGACGTTTTCCTCACCGAACTCGTAATAAACGACGCCGACGCATCGCTCATGGGTTTAATCTTCGACCCAGGGGGCGTGCTCTGCCCCGACCCCGACCCAGCGCTCGTCGACGCCACATCCGCCGTTCGTTTCGCTCGTTTCGATTGCCCGTCGCTCGTCTCTGGAGACGACGCCGACTCCCCGCGCGCGCGCTTCCCGTCGCCATCCTTACGACTCAGCGACTTGAACAATTTCATGGCGCTGCCCATTAAACTCGTTGAGTTTCGTCGTTCATCGCCCGAATGCCTATATATACCATACGAACCCACGCGTCAGTGACTTACTCGTCCCGTCCCGTCCCGTCCCGTCCCGTCCCGTCCCGTCCCGCATCAGCATCAATCGCGCGTCATCACTATGCCCAAGACACAAACACACGAGCGCTCCGAACACGCACCTCGACGGCGAACTCGCATCGTAACCACCATCTTCACCATCATCGTCGTCACTCCCGTCCTGTCGCCTCGACATCGTCCCAGGTTTCGACACGCGCACGCCAAAACGTCGATTCAAATGTCACGCGTTCGTGTGCGCGAATGACGTGACGTATGACGACGACCGATGGGGTTTCAGACGACGCACACGCGCGATCAATCGTTCTCCGTCGTCGTCGTCGTCTTTCGTCGTCGTCGCGTGCGCGTGTGTGTCGTATTCACCGCGTCGTGGTGTAAAGCATGCGGCTACTTTTGCATTCCAAATTGTACAGTCTCATCTCTAGTACCCCTCCAGTCGACCGCGCGCGTTTTGACCATGTTTGAGTGATATATCACGCGAATCTAAACGTCAAGCGTGATTGGCCAATGCGAATAAAATAATAAAAATCACGCCTGCAATGCGAGCGATGTCAGACGACGGCGGATGTCGTCGTCGATGGGTGTGATTTTGGCGCGAAGAAGGCGGCGATGGATGGTTGGGCGCGACTGTTGACATCCGCGGCGTCGCGCGCGCGTTTGCCCGCACCAGAGTGCGCGATGGTGCCGACGCCGGCGCGGGCGATGTTTGCGTAGAGCTTCTGCACGCTCGTGCTAAAGACGGCGTCGCGTTCAAACGCAGATGCGGGGTACCATTTTAATGGTTGCGTCGACGTCGACGTCGATGTCGCGTTGGCGTCATCGGTGATGATGATATTTTCTTTCTCGTCTTTCTCGTCTTTGTCTTCTTGTTTGATGACGGTGACGAGGTCGTAGAGTTGATAGTGCATCACTTGACGAATGTGCGAAAACACGTGGATAATTTTCCCGCGCTTGGCGTCGACGGCGACGGCGCTCGAGGCGTCGCCGATGAGGGATGTCGACAACGACGAGTGGGCGTCACGCAGGTCTCGGCTCGGTCGAGCGCTAAATACCTCGTCGGTTTCTTCCGCGACTAATACGTTTGGAAACTCCCATAATCCGGCGAGTAAGCCTTTTGAGGGACGTTTCTGTAACAAGAATTCATCCTCGTCGGCGTCGGCGCGCCGTCTTCGAATGACGACAAACGCGCGTTGTTCCTCGCGCTTTGGCGCCTTCTTCGCCGTCTCCGGGAGCTCTGTCACCTTGAACGCACCGCTCGTGCGTTCTTCTTCTTCTACGCCTTTGCACCACGCCCGCAATGGACACTGCTGGCACTTTGGGTTTTTCGGCGCGCACGTCGTCGCGCCGAGCTCCATCATCGCTTGGTTGAAATCGCCCGCGCGCGCGGGATCGACAAACGCATCTGCGACGGCACGAATCTCTTTTGCCGCTGTGCCTTTCAACGGATCACCTCTAATCATACATGCACGCGTTAATACGCGATATACATTACCATCTACCGCGGCGGCAGGCGTGCCGAACGCGATGGACGCCACCGCGCTCGCCGTGTACGGGCCGACGCCTGGGACTTTGAGCAAGCCTTCAACGTCACGCGGATACTTTCCCCCGAGCTTATCTCGCACGTATTTGGCGCCTTCGAGCAAGTACTTTGCACGTCTATAATATCCTAACCCAGCCCACTCTTCGTTGACTTCATCTTGCGTGGCGTTTGCTAAACATTCCGCCGTCGGCCACCGCGTCGTCCATCGTCGCCAATATTCGGCTACGCGTTCAATTTGCGTCTGTTGGCTCATAATTTCGCTCACGAGCACGCCATAGGCGTACTGATCATCACTCATCACACCAACGCGACCGTCGTTGCCGTGTTCAAACGCTCGCTCGCGCCATAATTCTGCCAAACGTCTCACCTTTGCGTCGGCGTCCTCGCTCGTCGACGCCGTCGTCGGTTCAAATTTCGCGTCGACGTCCTCGTACGCCAACTGCTGTGTGGCCCGTCCTCGTCGTCGCCAAGGTAAATCGCGCTTGACGTCATCATACCACGATAATAACTTTACTCGCGCGTCTATCACGTTCGTGTCGTCATACAATCCACCTTTGCGTCGGCGTTCTCCGTCGCGTTCGTCATCTTTATCTTCAACGAGAACAACGTCGTCATCTTTTCCAACGTTTTCGGCGCGCATGACGCAGTGCTGTGCGCGCTGCTGACGGTCACAGACGTTGGCACTGTGATGGGCGGCGTCGCCTTTGCGGTGTCGTGGACGTGCGCGTTGGGTGTGGGACGTAAGTCGTAGGAGCGACGCGCGCATGCGACAAACGCCGGCGAATGAGGTTGCGGACGAGCGCTCGTTGCTTTAAAAGGAAAACAATGGATGCGTGATACAAAATACTACGTGTGCATGCGCGTTTGTGTGTTGTGTGTGTGCGTACGCGTATATGCACGCACACACACACACAAATCGCGCACGCGGTGAATGAACGAGCTAGAAAAGACTTTGTGCGCGAGACACGCGTCGTCGACGAGGCGAGCGAGCTCAAGACCCGCCTCCACTACCAATTTCTAGCCAACTATTCTCCACAACCGCGGCGACGCGCTTATTATACGCCCGTCTGTTTTCGTTATACAACGCCGCGGCTTCAGAATTTGCCGGAGAATTCGGATTCGGATCGCACAGCAACGACTGAATGGATGTTAAAATCGCCCCGACGTCATAAATCGGGCTCCACTGATTTTGTAAAATATCCAAGCAAATTCCTCCGTCGTTGTATATATTCGGATGAAACATCTTCGTCACAAACTTTACCACCGGTGCTTTGTTTGGGTACTCTTCGCTAAACGCAATCGTGAGCTTAAACGTCCCGCCTTCCCAAGGCGTGCCTTCGGGTCCGAAGATCACCGCGTGCCACGCCATGATGTTCGACTCGCTCGGTGTCCCGGAAATCCCCGCCGGTGGATCCGTTTGTAAGCGCTTAAAGTCGCGCATCAGGCGCTTACGCGCGGGCGTTGACATGACGACGGCGACGGCGACGACAAAAAGAGAGCAGTTGCGTGTCTCGAGGCGTGTAACCTACGACGCAACCTTCTCGCGACGACGACGACGACGCTTCTCTCGACGACGACGCTCGGCGACAGTGCTTCGCGTGCTCACCAAATCGCTATCGTCCACGGCGCGTGCGATGCACCGCGAACGCCCGCCCGTGCGTCGAAGAATGTCGCCCAACGCGGGTGGTCGTTATGCAAAAAAAAACAGCTTTGCGTCTGCGAAATGATTTACACGGGCTAATGACGTGATTATACAACTATTGCCCACGCACGAGGGCGGCGGCGAGCTCGGCACGAATGTCATTTTCAATGACGGCGCGGATTTCGGCGCGTAAGTTTGACACGGCGCGCTTGGCGGCGTTGGATGGCGTCGCGCGACGTTCGGGTCGCGGCTCGATGTCGAGCGCGCGCGAGGAGAGCTCAGCCCGTAATTTTTCGATTTCCGCGGTTTTGACGGTGAGTAAGGTTTCGAGCTCGACCGCCCGATCGTGGGCTTTCGCGCGTTCGCGGCTTTCGAGGAGTACGGCGTACTCTAGCGCGTCGCGTTCTCTCTCGCGCTCGGTTTCGAGCGCTTTCGCGCGTTCTTCGGCGTCAATTTCGCTCGCGGCTAAGGCGTCGAGTAAGTCCTCAATCTCACTCTTCTGTGCGTCCGCGGTGGCGGCAAGATCTTTCATAAACGCAATCATTTCACGTTCGCGTTCGCGTTCGCGCTCGCGATGACGCGACGTCGACGTCGACGTTAACTGTGCGCTCTCAGCCGCTCTCGCCTCCGCGTCGCCACCCGCGCCGCTCCCCTGACCATCAGCATCTCGCCGTTCGTCGAGATAATATAAATCCACACCAACACTTTGTTCGACGAGCGACCTCGCGCGTCGCAGCGGCGTCGGTACCCTCGTCGTCTCGGTCGTCAACCTCGACGTCGTCCCGAGCGGGGACAACGGCGCGCGCTCTCCTCTGTCATCCTTTGCCCCAACGCGAGTGCCCACCGTCGGCGTCATCACCTTCACCGCGTGATAGTACTCCGGGTCGTTATTTTCTTTCGCACTCGCCCACACGCGCTCCTGTCGTCGTCGTCGTCGGCGCACAGCTTCGTCATCCAATTCGTCGGTTCTGTTCCCACGCTGCGTGTGGTCACCTTTGTGGTCGTGTAAATCGACGTGTACGTCGTGCGCGTCGTCGCGCGATGACAACGATGGGCGCGCGTTGGTGTCATTGAACGCCTGCAACGCCACGGGTAACGCCCGTCGGTGCATGCTCGCGTGGGCGCGCGACAGTGACGACGAATGCCCACGGGGGAACCAGGTGAACAACGCAAAAAAAAATGTCGACTTGGCTACAAGAGGCTATGGGAATAATAATACGGCTATGTGGATGTTTATCGTGGTGGTGGTGGTGGCGGTGGTACGTTCATCATCATCGATGTCGGCGGAGGCGGCGGAAACGCGCCCATGAGCGCAGACGGGGGCGGGGGAATCGCGCCGCCGAACGCGCGACTCGCCGAGGCGCCGGGCGCCGCGCCGGCGCTTCGACGAAACGTAATTTGACACGTGTACGTCTTTAAATCCTGATCCCAGTGCGTGAAGAATTTTTCACGCCCAGCCTTGTCGATATCAACGTTTGGCACTTTGAACGCCACGACTTCGTACGGTTCAGCGGCAAAAATGATGTATTGATAGCGCTTGTCCCAAGCTTCAACCTTTTGCTCGTACGCGCTCATAAACCTATACCTCGGCGAACCGCCCTGTTCAATCTCGGGATAGTCTATTTGGAACAACAGCGAGCGCTGACGCGAGCGCGGATCGTACTGCTTAGTGACCCTGTACCCTGGCCGTCCAATCTTAGCCGTACGCCGGGGTTGAATCTTCGTATGCGCCGGAGCGGCGACGACGAGGTCCGCGGCGTCTCGCGCCGCGCGTTTGGCTAAATTCTGTTGGTGTCGTTTCCCTTGCGTGTGCGCCAAGTAGTTACCCTCGTTGGAATGTAACGTCAAGCACAATTTACACTCATAACTGTTACGCACGTGAAACGCGCGACGACGATGACGACACCGTCAGTACAAGGAACGCGAACGCGACGCGAGGCGTCGACGCGCTCCGCGATGGATTCGCGCGCGCATTCATCAAAAACTCGCGCTCCACGATGGATTCGCGCGAACGCCACGCACACGCACGACACGTCACGACACGCGCGAACCTCCGCACGCGCACGAAACACGCACCTCCCCAAATGATTCTTCATAAAGTACGGATCTTTCGCTAAATCAATCGTCTCCAGCGCCAACCGCCGCAAACGTTCGCGTCGATCGATCGCGCTCGCCTGCGCGCTCGCCACGCCACCGCTGCCAACCTTGGAGCCGACATCGCGCGCATCCATAAACGACATCGTGCGCGCCTCTGCCACGCACCCGCCAGCGTGTGCGGCGTCGTCGTCGTCGGTCGTCGGTCGTCGTCCTCGTCCTCGTCGTCGTCGTCGTCGCCTCGGGGGCCACCGAATACGAATCTGCCAGGTGGCATGAAAACGGAATATTCCTATGGACAAACAGTACATCACACGCACAGAGAAGAGATCCTCCACGCGCGACCTGACCGATGCGCCCATCGCATCGCACGGCGTTCGCGGTGGCATCGCGCGACGCCACTCGCCGACGCCGCCGATCGATCGATCGATCGATCGACAGACACATCGTGATGACGGCGATGTCGGCGATGCGCGCGACGACGACGAGGACGACGACGAGGACGAGGACGACGGTGCGCGCGAGAGGTTGCGTCGTCCACGCATCATCGTCATCCGCATCAGGGCTGAAGACGACGACGAGGATGATGATGACGACGATGACGATGCCGGTGGTGCTGGGTGGGGTGATGTCGACCGCGTGCGGCGGGGGCGTTCGTGGTGCGAGCGTTCGCGCGCACGCGCGACGAGGGAAGGCGTCTGCGCCGCCGGTGCCCGCGCGAGAGGTTGAGCCCGAAGACGAGGCTGGGGATGATGAGATTGAGGTTGAGGACGCGGATGGCGTCGTCGTTGGCGATGGAGACGGTGTTGAGGGCGCGAGTACGGAGTCGTTGACGATTGATGAACTCGCACAGGATGTTGATGTGGTGGAGGAGGAGTATGAGGAGCTTACGGTGCTGGGTCGGGTGTCGGAGACGGTGCGCGCGGCGAGTGAGAACCCCGGCGTGCGCAACTTGGGCGCGCTCGGGTTGTTCTTCTTGGCGAGTACGTTTGCGTTTTCGTGCTACAAAGTGTTTCGCAAAGCGACGAGTGGGAGCGCACGTAGAAAGCGCACGGTGAATAAGAATGTTGAGGTTGTGGAGCGACTGAAGAACTTTTTCCCACATGAACGCGGGAGCGTGAACAAGGGCGTGGTGCGAGGCATCGCGATGAAGACTGGGTACTCGAGCGCGGAGATTTTCCGTAAGTACTTGCGATACAAGCTCACTGAAGAAGCGTTTACGCTTGATTTCGTAGCAGATGTATTGGCGCTTAAGTCAGCGTGTGCGTTGACTGGAGAACAAGTCAAGGTGGTGCTCGTCGAGACGGGTGAGCGGATGTTCAAAAAGTACGGTACGCTCATGACGGATTTGTCTGGTATGACGACGTCTGGTGTAGAGCGAAAAATTGACGGTGCTGGGAAGTTTGCCAAATTGATGTATTTGGCTGACCTCGAGGAGTTCATTGACAAGGAACAGGGTGAGGAGACGATGCTCAAGTTGAAGGAGACGTTTGGCGCGACGGACGAAGATTACAACAAGTTGCGCATCACCGCCCTTGGTTCGGAGGATATTGACTTGAGTGCATTGCAAAGTATGATGGGCAGCTCGTCCAATAATACAGTTTCCGAGGCGTCTAGTGCTGATGACGCAAAGATTCCCATTGATAGCGATGACGCCGACGAATAAACAAAGTCACGTGTCATTTTACAAAAAGTTCGCGTTTTGTTGCGCCGCTTAGTAATTTAATACACACACATACACACACTCCGTTGCTCAACTCACGCAATTCTTCGTACAATCAGCTTTTTCATTCATCGCGGCGCGATACAAAGCCCTGAGATTCTTTTGGGTCAAAACCGCGTTGACGGGACCGGTACGCTGCACAATTACACACGGTGGTGGTCCTCAGCCGACGTCCGCCGTTGCGGTCACGAGGTGTGCATCTCCAACGTTCAAGCACAAGGGGACGTAGCTCTTCTTCTCGACGCGCGCACCGTCGTCTACCTCGTCCGTCCCGTCGCGTGTGATTTTCTATTTGATTTTGGTTGTTGCCGCGATTCAGCATTCAATTCTCATCAGCAATGTCCGGAGGTCTCCCCGCGCAGTTCGCGACGTCATGCGCGGTGACGAACCGTGAAAATGTTGTGGTATGCGACACCGGCACTGGGTTCGTCAAAGCCGGGTTTGCTGGGGATGAAACCCCGCGCGCGTTGTTCCCGTGCATGGTTGGACGACCGACGTTGCGGTACGAAGAAAATTTATTAGATGATGGTGAGGTGATGAGAGACGTATACGTTGGCGCAGACGCGGCGAAACGTCGGGCGAATTTAGAAGTGACCTATCCGGTGACGAATGGCGTGGTGAGGGATTGGAGCGATATGGGATTGGTGTGGGACCACGCGTTTGAGACGCTGGGATGCGACACGCGCGAGTGTAAAGTCATGCTCACGGATCCACCGCTCAATCCCAAGGCGAATCGGCAACAGATGGTGTCGACCATGTTTGAAACGTATGGATTTAAGGGTGCGTACGTGCAAGTGCAAGCGGTGTTGACGTTGTATGCTCAAGGATTGTTAACCGGAGTCGTCGTGGATTCTGGCGACGGCGTCACGCACGTCGTACCAGTAGTGGATGGATTTTCGTTCCCACATCTCACGAAGCGATTAAATGTCGCCGGGCGACACGTGACGACACGGATGATTGATTTATTAACTCGACGTGGGTATCCACTCAATCGCTCGGCGGATATGGAGACAGCGCGTTTGATTAAAGAGGAGCTGTGCTACGTCGCGTACGATTACAAGAGAGACTTACAACTAGCACGAGAGACTACGGCGACAAATGCATCGTACACGTTACCCGATGGCAGAGTCATTAAATTTGGCCCCGAACGATTCATGGGTCCCGAGTGCTTGTTCCAACCTGAATTGATTGACGTCGAAGGTGCGGGGATTTCTGAACTTGTCTTCAAATGCATACAAGAAAACGAAATCGACAACCGACGTTCGTTGTACCAACACATCGTTCTCTCTGGAGGAAACTCTATGTATGCTGGATTACCATCTAGACTCGAACGCGACATCAAGCGATTATACCTCAAGAATGTGTTAAACAACGACAAGGAGGCGTTGAAAAAGTTCAAGCTCAAAGTCGAGGCACCAGCGCATCGCAAGCACATGGTCTTCGTCGGCGGTGCCGTCTTGGCGGACATCATGCGCAGTAAAGATGACTTTTGGATTTCAAAGCAAGAGTACGAAGAGCAAGGCATCGAGCGCGCGCTTCAAAAGTGCGGAATGTAGCGGCGTCGGCGATATTGTGATACTAATAATACATTTCTAGTCGAGAGTCTTGCGCATGCGGTGCTGTACCAACCGTAAAGGGTCGCACACCACATCTACAATCGACCCACGCGGTTCTATCTCATATCCTAAATTGCGATACATGGTAATCGCCGAAGCATTCCAGTAGTTTACGGACAACGTCATCGCTTCGATGCCAAACGCTTCGCGCCCAAACTTTTCCGCCTCCATCATCAGCGCCCTCCCGACCCCCCGTCGCCGATGTCTCTCATCCACGTACACGCTCGACACGAACACCGACGCGTCCACGTCGCCAGCACGTCCTCGTCGCCAGCACACCAATCCACCAACTTCATCGTCATCACCTTCAGCATCTTTCGCGCCATCTTTCGCGCGCGCGACGGCGACGATGCGCGCGCGATTGGCCGACACCGCCGACGCTGACGCACTGGGCACGCATCGTTTGATGGCGTACGTCGCCGCGACGGGCGTCACCGCGCCCGGGCCCATGGCGCGCGCGCGACACTGACGACGCGCACCAACCGGCCCGCTGCGAACGACATTCGTTGACGCGTCGCACCGCGCCACCGCGAGTCGCACCGCGCCCGCGATGCGCGCGCGATACACGGAAATAAAGAACCAATTTGCCGCGAGCCGCGAACGGGTGTCGTCCGCGCTCGTCGATGCGCTGGCAAAGACGAATGTGATTGGCGATGAGCGTTCAACTGACAGCGACACCGGAACTTCCGCGAGCGCATCGACGTCCAGGGCGTCTCTGTTTGGCAAACGCGAGCGTAAACTGAAAACGCGCATCGCAATTGACGATGCGTACTACGTTGGTGATCAAGTCGACGACGACGCGGGTGGTGCGGAGGATAATCTTGTGCGCTTTGATGACGACGCGTCTTCGGGAGCCACCGTCGGCGCGGCTCCGCGCGCGCTCATCACGATCACGCGCGGTACGCAGATGTCGTTTGCGGAAAATAAATCAGTATTCATCGTTGCACGCATAGTACGCGGTGATGGCACGCTCAAGGGTCGCAGAATCGTCACAACATCGCGAAGTAAGACGCGTGAGCCGGTGTGGAACGCCACGCGGGATTTCGCGTGCGCGGTGGACGACGACGACATGTTATGCGTCGATGCGTATCAAGGATCGAGCGTGCGCGGGATCGACCGCGCGACGCTCATTGCTCGAGGTCAAATTACCATGCGTGCGCTCACGCGCGCGGGAAATGCCGAAGTGGCGGTGCGATTACGAGGGAAATTAGAACTCGACGGTGAACGATTCGGCGCGTGCATGGTGCGCTCGGACTGCGCGCTCGATGTTGCGTTAAAGACAACCAAGCGCGTGTTTTTTGTACGACACGGTGAAAGCAAGTGGAATGAAGCGCAGAGAGATATTAATATTGCAAATATGATGCGTTTCGACCATCCATTGACGTTGGTTGGGGTGCAACAGGCGCAAGCGTTGGGAAGCCGAGCCGCCGTGGCGTGTTCGCATGCGCGGCAGGGCGTGCTCGTGCACGCAAACATTAGCGATTTGTCTCCACCCACAATGTCTCCACCGTCTGGACCATCGTCGCCGATGAGCCAACGCGCGATGAGTGATATGGAAAAGTCTGCGGGTGAGGCGCTGTGCGCGTCATATGAGAGTTGCACGACGTGTTACGTGTCCCCGCTCACGCGCGCGGTGCAGACGGCGTGCTTTTTGCTGCACAGTCATCCAAACGCTACGGGATCTACGATGCGTCAAGTTTGCTTGCAGAGCATTCGCGAGATTAAAGGCGTGGGTGGTCTCGACACCGTTGGCATTGCCCAAGGCGATGGTGTCATTGCGCGAGCGCAACAAAAGGTGGCGGAATTAATCAATGCGCATTCAGCGTCGCAATTGTTGAGTCGCGGCGTGACGTTTGACGCAAATGACGCCGTCGGGCAATGGTGGACGAGCGAGACAGATTCCGATTCTACGCAAGAGGTTGAAGAACGCATCGTTGATTTTCTTGAAACCATCAGATTTGACGCGAGTGGCGATGCGGTGATTGTTGTCGGGCACAGTTTGTTTTTGCAGCAATTCGTGTCTCGCGTGGCGCCAGAGCTGGCGGCGTCACAAGACGGCGTCGTCGGTGTGACTTCCGCGCAAGCGATACCGCAACCCACGGCGAATCCGTTTGACGATATTCCAGGTATTAATCCGTTTGCGCAGCCGGCGGTGGATCCGTTTGCGGTGCCACCAAAACCGAACGATTTCGACGCGCTGTTCGCCACAAACGACAGTAAATCGAGCGGCGCCGACGACATCGCGTTCACGCCCTTTGTACCGTCTGTCGCACCCGTCATGGCGCGCATCGATGAGCGAAGAGATAAAAAGAAAATATTCGAGAAGCTCATGAATGCGAAGTTGTGTAACGCCGGTTGTGTGGCGCTTGATTTAGAATTCGATGAGAGAGGTCGAGCGACGCTCGTCGACGCCTCGCTCGCCTTTGGCAGCAAATTTGTGTAAATTAGACTTCATGGACTGCAATAGTCTGCATTGTAACGCTAAAGTGCTATAGATTGGGTGCTAAACACCACCAACTCATCCTGTGTCTTGGGAGAAAAACAGCGTCAGCAATGTCATCAAGGCGTCGAGTCGCGACGAACAAGAAAACAAGTAAACGGCGGAATACATCTCTCAGGAGCGCACCCGTGGGTAACGCTAGGACTAATCATCAACCGGGTATCAAACCGTAACAGTCCGCCCGTCACAGTTGTCATCATCGAGATTTCACCGCCGTTTCTATTGATATTGATTCACGAACACAAAACAAACTAAAACGCACCGTGCTACATCACCTTATGAATGGTGCCGACGTCGACGTATTTGTCCGTCGTCAACGCGGCGTCTAAATCGCCCCACCATTCATACAAGAATCTCTCCGCAATTATCCTAAACCACGGACTCCAACGCAAACCGCTGGTAGGATCCATCATACTCTTCAGCTCACTCGCACTCACCCACTTCGTGGCGTCGATTTCATCCGCGTTCACATCCATCGGAAGCGTCTCGCCCACGCGCGGCACCTTGACAAATAAAATGTAATCCATCTCGTGTTCGCCCCACGTCCCTCCAACAGGTTGATTCTCGTGCTCTGCAAATTCATCCTTGGCGCAATAATGCAAGCGCGTTAAGAATTTAATGCTACCAATCGGTACATCGCTCTCATCGATGCCTAATTCATGTTTTAATTTCCGCACGGCGGCGCTTTTTGCCCCGCGGCACGACCCCGACGCGATCGCGCTCGGCGAATCAATCTCCCCTGGCTCTTGACCCGTGAGCTGATGCGAACAACACGTATTCGTCCATACGCTTGGAAATGTAATCTTAGACGCCGCGCGTTGTTGAAGCAACAATCTATCGTCGGCGTCAAATATGAATACGCTAAACGCGCGGTGCAACGTCCCCGTCGGCGTCGCCCCGCCGTCGAGAAACTTGTGTGCGTCTTCCTTGCTCGCATCGCCGATAACGACGTCTTGGGCGTCAACTAAGATGACGCGATCGTTACGCATGAAATCCTCTTGCGTTTGTGTGGCGTCCCACGTCGTCGAGGCGGACATTGTTCGAGTTCTTTGTCGAGGAGGTGAGGGTAAAGCAGTCGCGCTTCGTGTTCCGCGCGTCCTTGACGACGACGATGATGACGACGCAGAGAACGATGTCGATGGGGCGTGAGTGGTGCACGTGACTGTGGCGTACGCGTCACGCGATGTGGTAATGCGGCGCACCACGCGGGTTGCGGCGCGCATAGATGTGAAGTGATTAGAATTGTGGGGTTGCGTGTTGAGCGCAAACTTTTTTCGATTGATATTCCAACACGTATACTCTGCCCTGTGTTCGTGTGTGTGTGCTTGTGGTCCGCACGCATGCAAGGAGCACAATAGAAGAGAACGCTCTAGGAGGTTCAATGTCCGTAGTAGTATTGGAAGAAGAACAATTTTAACACGAGCGCAAAGGCGAAATTCGCCGAGCCGATGAAACTCACAAACGATACGCCAAACG
>Ga0181552_10001900_pt1 | contig 15723 bp, 14 predicted proteins | sample 011ome_18_FD_130583 | JGI IMG/M metagenome (GOLD analysis project Ga0181552, IMG submission 130583) | Coastal salt marsh microbial communities from the Groves Creek Marsh, Skidaway Island, Georgia - 011501BT metaG (megahit assembly) | ecosystem: Environmental > Aquatic > Marine > Intertidal...
TCCTCTCTATCTAAAAATTGATCGATTGACTCAATAGCGCCTGTCTTTGGTTCACTTGCGCCAAAATATAAAAAATTGATTCTTGCATCTACAATCGCCTTTGCACACATATGACATGGTTCAAGCGTCACATACATATCACAACCATTCAATCTATAATTCTTTAAAAATTTACTTGCCTGATTTATAGCATTTATTTCTGCATGAGAAGAAACAGAATTTTTTTCGATGACTTGATTAAATCCCCTGCCAATAATTTCTTCATTATGCACAACAACAGCACCAACTGGCACCTCGTTATTCGCAAATGCAACTTTAGCCATATTTATAGCTTCGGTCATGAAATGATCATTGTATTGATTGTCTATAAACAAATGAAATATTTAAAAGTATTTTTAGATAAACTTAGCCCATTCATTAAGTGGTCTTCTTTCAGATTTTAAAGAATTAATTATGGCAGTGTCATCCCTATAGCCTACTGCCATACCACAAAATAATATATCGCTGTCCTCAGCTTTAACATACTCAGAAACACTATCATGTTTCATTGACCAGGCTTCTTGCGCGCAAGTATCTAGGCCTGCCTCTTTTGCAAGCAACATAAAAGTTTGCAAAAACATTCCCAGATCAGACCACTGGGGAGCTCCCATTTGCTTATCAACAAAACAAAAAAGGGCGCAAGGCGCTCCAAAGAACTGAAAATTTTTCATAACTTGTGCGATGCGAGCATTTTTATCATCTCTTGGAATTCCTAACAATTTATACATTTGCTCCCCTAGCTCAAAGAGAGAAGTTCTATATTGTTCTTTTAATTTTGGGGGGTATATATCATAAGCTGGCTCTTCAGGTCTATTCCACTGCTCTTGAAATGACAAAAACTCCTTCATTGAAGGACCGTTAATAACAAATATTTTCCAGGGTTGAAGATTGCCCCCAGATGGGCTTCTGCTAGCTAACTCAAGCAATTCTCTAATAACCTTATTGGAAACAACTTGATTTGAAAAAGATCTTATTGATTGTCGTTGAAGAACAGCTTCAGAAACTAGCATATGGTACCTAAAATATTAATATATAAATCATATAGGAAAAGCATAAATTAGAATAATTAAGTTAATTTAAATGCGGTAGATTTAAGAAAACCTAAAGTTATGAAAAAAATTAAAAGTTCAATAACGCACATCATCCATGCAACTTGATTTAAATTAAATAGAGAAAACTGTGCTACAAAATAAAAAAAGATTAACTGAAGTAATATTGCCAATACTAAAATCTTAGCATGGGCTGAACTAAAAGTATGAGTATACATAGAATAAGAAATTGCTGTATTTAAATATCTTGCAAATATATAAACTGAGAGAATTTTTATAAGTTCAGTCGAGCTCGCAAAACTTTCATCTAGAAATTGAGCAACTATAAACTCTGATAAAAAATATAAACATAGACCCATAAAACAGCCTAATGAACCAAGAGCATATAAAAAATTTATAACAATTCTAAGATGTAATTTTGTAGTTTTGTTAGCCTCTTCAAATAATATTGGACTAAAGGCTTTTGTGAAAACTGCACTAGGCAGCAAAAAAATTGTTGCGAAAGTTATTGAGATTGCGAAAATTCCGGATTCCTCTATTGAAAAAACATATGCAACGAGAATGACAGGCAATTGGGTATAAAGCATAAATGAGGCTTCAGCTATACCTCTTTTATTAACATTTTTAAAATGCTGAAAATACTTTTTAAAATTTATAGAGTGCAGAAATGACGCAATTAAAACTCTCCATTTAAAAGTAAATAAGAAAAAAATTAGAAAATTTATAATTGCTAAAAATAATATTAGTGATTTAAAAGTTAAATTTTGAAAGAAACTTAAAGCAATAATTAAACCTGTAAATCTTAATGCATGAGGAGTCAAAAAAATCAAGGATTGTATTTTGTATGAATTCTTAAGCTGACATCGCAAAATATGCATTTCTTGACAAATTTGAACCAGAATCAATGAAATAAAAAAACCTAAAAAAATTTGTTGATTTACATGAATTTGGAACAAAGTTGAACAAAACGATAAGAATATACATATAAATATAAAATTAAAAATAATGAAACTTGGTCCAGAGTTAAAAAAAAGAGGTGGATTTGAGTAATTTTGACCTTTTTTATTTAAATAATATGTACCAGAACCAAATATAGATATTTGAGAAAAAACCATCGAGGCTGCATAAATCCATACAAAGATACCAAATTCAGCTTGACTAATATTATTGGCAAGAAAAATATTTACTAAAACCAAGGAAGCGCCAGCTCCAATATGAGCGATTAATAAAAATGTAAATTTTGGGACATGAAAAAATGATTTTTGTTTAAAATAATTTGAAAAGAAATTTGCCATATCAGCTTTTATATTTCATCCAATCATAACTACCGCTAATCTTTCCAATAAAATTATTTAGACTATCAAATCCCCATATCTCATTCCTATTAAGAAGATATTTATCTTGCGAGGGATTATTTACATCGAAGTGGCTGGTAAATCCAAGTTTATAACCAGCATCTATAACTTGCTCTTTTATATTTTTACTAACACTCCCATGAGGATAAGAAAAACATGTTATTTCTTTGGAGAGTAAATCCTCTAAATACTTCTTACTGCCTTGCAGCTCTTCCTGAGCTTGATTGTAAGTGCACTCTGCCAATCTAGGATGGGATTTAGTATGAGAGCCAATAGTTATCGATGGATTGCGAGATAATTCAATTAGCATTCTTTCATCCATATAACCCTCCTTACCAGATTTTACATAATCAGTAATAACAAAAATACAAAAAGGGATATTGAGACTAAGCAACATTGGGGCTACAAATTGAAAATTATCAACGTAACCATCATCAAATGTCAGCACAATAGAATTTTTTGGGGAATCTTTTAGAAGCTCTTCACATGCACAAAAATATTTTTTTTTATGATTGAGAACATAGTAAACTTGATCTTGGAAGTTTTGATATTCTGTTGTCCACATACTTTTGCCGAATTCCTGAATTGAATGATACATAAGAACTCTACAATCATCTTCATTCAAGAATGGTCCTAAAAAACTATAAAAGTAGCTTACAAGGCTTCGTAAGGAGTTTTTCATTCCATAAAACCAGTTTGGAGTGGGATGGCATAACCAATAGATCCGCCTGATAAAAAAATTCTTTCATATCCATAACTTTCCAATTTATTTTTTAGTTCTAATGAGCCGCCCCATTTAAATATATCCTCAAACACTATTACCTCTGGTTTAAATCTATCTAAATCCATTGAAAGAATCACACTTACATCTAAACCTTCAATGTCGACATCTAAAAAATTAATATGTGGCAAAGATTCTAATAAGGTATTGATATTGATGAGGGGTATTTCTGATTCTATGTAGGAGATATTAAATTTATTTGATGTTGCTATGGCTGATTTTTCATCCAAGGTATCTATATCTGACCATGGTGTATCAAAACGAAATACTGGGACATTCGTTCCATCAATGCCACCTGGAGAAATTGCGCCTAAAAAAGTAGCAATTTTATTTCTACGAAATATTTTCATTGCTTTTAATTTAAATTTATCCATATCAACACAATAGCCTTCCCAACCTAACTTATGAAGAAGATGAGTGTTTGATCCAGAAATAGGATGAAAACATCCAAGATCTAGATAAGTTCCTTTCTTGATACCTGCATCATTGAAGTAAAGATTTACAATAATATCTTCGCCCTTTGCAGAAAAAGATTTTTTATAAGCTCTAAAAGAGTAAAAGACAAAAATTATTAATCTTAAAAAGAATGTTGGAAACACTCGTTGAAAGCTAATTCTAATTTTTCTAAGAGATACCATTTAGTAGTTTGTGGGCATTTAATTAATAGATTATAGACATAAGTCCTTTTATTTTAAAATTAAGACTTAGTGCTCGCTGGTTACAATTTTAATTATTTTTGGCACTGAAATTTTTTGGTTTAAATTTATGGAAAGTCTCTTTCCTTCAGCTCTTTTGTCCAGAGAGTCTATTATGTCAATAGATTTCAGTGCCTCTTGGAGGGGCTTGTTCTTATTAGTAATATTCATATTGATATCTAAGGATGCTTTATTTAAATTTTTAGCATAATTAGCGCACCAATATATAAAGGTTTTTTCAACCATTTTCTGAGCTACTCGACAAGACATGACAAGCTCCTCCAAAACCAAGGAATTATTAATTGGTTTCAAGGATCCGAATAATACAATCCCATAATCACCAAATTTATCATTAACCTTAACGCAAAAATGAAGAAAATCTGTTTCAACTAAGAACTTTTCAAATGTTTTTTTGTCATATAAACGGCCTGATAAATTAAACTGATTTGTTCGTTGAAGCAGCTCCAAAGAACGATCAAAATGGCTTGAATTATTTGGATGAAAAATTTCCATCTTCATGTCACAACTTTCTAAAAACCCTTCAAAGTTTGAACCCCAACTTTCTGAAATTGATTTTCTTGCTGATTCTTGTTGATACATTTTTCTTCTCATTTTTGATTCTTTAGAAATTAGGACATTAAAATCATCTTTAGATAATAATGTTCCAAGCTCTTCCGGATCAAATACTCTTATCATTGGAAGATGATTTGTAATTTCATCTCTTTCCCAAACTGAATCATCAATAACTGCAATGGACTCTAATCCAATATTTAATTCTGAAGCTATCGATTTAATGCTTTCACTTTTTAGACCCCAATTAATTGCAGGATAAAGAAAATATTTATCAAGACGTAATTCTTCAATTTTTTTCCATGCAGTGTCATAGTTATTTTTACTTACGATACTTTGAACAATCCCTCTCCTATCAAACTCCTCAATAATAGATACAACCCCTGATTTTAAAAAAACATTTTCTCCTAAATCATCTCCAATAACGCCAGACCACAGGGTATTATCTAAGTCCCAGCAGACGCATTTAACTTTTTTGGGTTGATTGACGGACGATTTTAATTTCGCTTGTTTATTATAATTCACCAGATCTAACCAAGTAAAAATTAATCTGATCGACTTATCATCGCTTGGCCATAATCTGATTCTACCAATACCTTTAAATTTAGTACTTAAATCTGCAAAATCAATGCTGAGCTCATTCCAGCCTGGATAAATTAAAATTTTTTTTCTAAAGAATGGACGATCTCCTTCTATTTCCAGCTCTAAACTCCTTTCGTTTTTAGATGGTGAGTAAAACTTCATATAAAGTGCATTTGGTGAATTTTTAAATAGACCGTTTATTCTAAGTCTATTCCAAATTTCAGTTACCCAAGAAAATAAATTTGATATTTTTTTATTCTTATCGAGTTTAATATTTTTTGATAAATATGCTCCGAGACTATTAAATTTTTTAAGAGCTTTCTGTTCAAATCTAGAAAATCTAATACTGACCATCGTTGGTTTTTTTGGCCAATATGCTTCTAGTTTTGCCCATCTTTCAAAATTTATATCCAACCCATATTGATAGTGTCCTGAAAATGAAGAATTAGGAAAAATACCATATGAAAATCTTGCACATTTTCCATCTTCTCTTGGATTATATAATTTGCATGTTTTATAGCATTCAGGGAGAGCACATTCAACACAATGCTCAGACCAGTATAGGGGAGCAACTTTTAAGATTTTTTTGGTATCTTCAATTTGCAGAGGACGAACCTCGGTCAAAGCGGAAAACTTCATATCATCTTTCCAAGTAACCTCAAACATAGATGAAAGATTTTTTAAGATTGATCATTTATTATTAATTTTTGATATAAAAAGTATTTAAGTAATTCCCATTTCAGACAACAAGACTCTGTTAACATCATTAACGTCAAATCTTGATTCGCAATACTCTCTTGATTTAATGCCCATTTCTTTACGCATTTCCTCATCTAACAATTTTTTCATAGCATTTGCAGCTTCAAAATACTCAAAAGGTGGGACTAAAAATCCATTGACTCCATTTTGAACTGTTTCCCTGCAACCAGGCGCATCAGTCGTAATTATTGGTCTACCCATCGCCATGGCTTCCAGCACAACCCTTGGAGTTCCTTCTTTATAAGATAATAGAACAAATATACTACAGCTTCTAATTGCAGTTTTTGGATCATCAGCATAACCAAAATACTCCACTCCATATTTTTCATACCAGTTTTCAATTATATCTTTTTCGCTGATTGAATCAGGATGATCATCAGGATAACCATAAAGCAAAAACCTTGCATCAGGATAATATTTTTTTACTTCTTTAGCTGATTTTGCATACTCCATTATGCCCTTAGATTTTATTAAACGAGCCATTGTTAAAAATATTGGTGATGAGGGAAGAGACTCGATGTTGAATTTTTTTAAATTTACACCTGATCCATTCACAATTCTTGATTTTTTGTAATTTATAATTTTATTATCGATAAAAAGTTTTTTATCATCAGGATTTTGAAAAAAAACAATTTTATTGAATTTTAAACCCAGCCTTAATAGCTTTGAACCTGAAAACTTTATTAATTTTTGTTTATAGGTCTTATTGTCAAATAGGTGTCCTGTGCCGGTTATTAGCGAGTATAAATTTGAAAATCCAGATAACTTAGCTGCTAATGATCCTGCCAAAATAGCTTTATGAGTATAAGAGAATATTACATCAGGTTTTATTTTCCTAAAAATTTTTATAAGTTCTAATATTGACTGCAAAAAATTGATTACATTAAAACCTTTTCTTTCAAGTTTAATAAAAATTAAATCTATGCCCCGCTTATCAAGCTCTATCTTCAATTCAGGTCTTATATCTGGTGCGAGAACATATACCTTGAAAGATTGATCTAAGAATTTATCAAGAAATTCAAGCCTAAACCATACAACAGTATCTCCACTTCCAGATAGAAGAATCATTTTTTTTTGATTCATATTCAAGCTATCCTTAAATATTTTTAGCTCTTCTCACAAATGAAGCTAAAATTGCACCAAGCAAATATCCTGGCGCTTTCACTAAATCAAGTAAAATTCCAAGAATTCCAACTAAAAACCATCGATATGGAAATAAATACGAAAATTTTATATTGCTCTTAAGCGGAAAGTATATTCCTCTATAAATAAAAGAAGCTCCAAAAATTAAAGAAACAAAAATTTTTGTAATATGAGGTATGTACCAAATTGAGTCTTCAACCCATTTTGCAACAACTGCATTCCAGTTAAATATTGAATATGTGATTAAAAAAAATAAAATTAGCTTTAATAAGTTCGCTCTAAAACTATCTGGAGAGAATGTTCTAAAAAATATTCTATTAATAGCAAAACTTATAAAAATTATAAGAGATACACTCAGGAAAAATATCTTAGTGATATGTGGAATAAAAAATATGCTATCCCAACCAACAATATAGTTCCACTTTGGAATCAATATAATGCTTAAGACTAAAGCCACACCTAAATATAAATCCTTAATATTGTTTTGAATATCTAGAAAAGAACCATAAATTTGATAAATAAAAAATTTTTTAAGAGTAGAGAAAAGTGATTTAGGCAAGTTTGAATATGATAAATAACTTTTATTTGGCAAATAAAATCTGAGAGTGTCTTTGATTTGCATTTTCCATGCTACATCTCCACCAGATCTCACTCCTTCAGTAATTTTATAACCATCAAGAAATTCAGCTGTTTGCATCAAAGAACCAGGAGCTGTTTCATGCCCAATACTTCCGTAAGTTGATGCTCTTAGGAGCTCTTGAAACGATGTATCTGCATAATATTTAGTATTCCCAAAAATTACATCATAATTTTCTCTTGAAATTAAATTATAGTAATCTTTAAGCCAGGATTTGCTAGGAACAGTAGTTGCATCTAAAAAGGCTATCCATTTAAATCTCGCTATTGATGCTCCAGCATTTGTTGCCTCGTAAGGAAATGCTCTTCCTTTGGGAAAGTGATTTCTAAAAAAAGATAAAATCGGAAATGAAAAAAAGCGATGAAGAAATCTATCATATTTATAGGCTCTTCCAACTCTTAAATATCGAATTGGAACAGATGACTGAATATCTTGTAAATGATCTTCAATTTTATTTGAAGAACTTGAATCAGCTAAAATAATCTCTGAAGGGAGTAAATCTTGAGAATCTATGCTTTGAATAATTTTTTGAACATCTAAGAAATTGTCAAGGGTAGGTATTACAACACTAATTTCTGGTTTCATATGTGTAGCGGGATATTTTTACCTTTTGTATGACAAAACTGTCCAAAATGGTTCTCTGTCTGAAAATTCTATTCTTTCAAAACCTGCATGTTCAAGCATTGAGTAGATTTCAGTTTTTGTAAAACGTTGCTCTAACCTAGTTCCAAATCTATCAAGGGCATCAGTTCGTAAAATATAAAATGATTCATTTCTGTACCAGGTTAAAGGAAAATTAGTGACATCAATGCCTATTTTCTCTGCAAGCAATGCGAATCTGGCTATGGGCAAATAAACAATTAGAGCAATTAATTGAGAAATAAAAAATTTCATTACAAATGGGAGTTTGCTTATGACTCTTCTAAGTAAATCTGAAATTTTCCAAAGAAAATAGTAACCTTTTGGTTTATTATCGAATCTATAATAAAGATAAAGTAAAAAAGGTGCTCCAGATTTTAACTTAGCAGCACATGCCTCTAAGGCAAGCAATGTGTCAGGTATGTGGTGAAGAACTCCCAAGGAATAACCAAAATCTTGAGAGTTATCATCAAGTGTATTGCCATCCACTCCATTGCACTCAAAAGTACAATTTTCATAATTATTTAGGTTTAATTTAGCTTGATCCAAAGCACTTTGACTTGGATCGATGCAGTTCAAAGATTTAACTCTAGGAGCAACAAACTTAGCCCAGCGACCTGAGCCACACCCCATATCAAAACCTATAGCATTTGATAAATCATCAAATGGGAAAATATGAAAGTAGCTATCAAATGCAGAATCAAGTATAGATTGATCAATATCCTTGTGATTAAAAGCTTGCCATTCTTTTCCAAAATCTCTTACTACTTTATTATCAATATTTTTATCAGCCATGATGCTTCCTAGGTTTTATCAAGGATTATGTTTGATTTATAATAATTATATATTACTCAATGGCAAATCTTTGATGCTATTTAATATCGTGGATAGCCTAAAATGAAATACTTTTCTATTTTTCCTAATTAAGTTTAATTGAATTTGCTATGTGTTAAAATAATTTATATTCCTAATCAATTAATCTTTATTTTAAACCTTGGGGTGCTCAGCAGATGATTGAAGATATTAAATCTTTTTTTTGGTTCCTTTTTAGAGGACCAAAGTATTATTCAACATTGTTTGTTCAAATCTTGACAAAGTTTAGAAAAAATCAGGACTCTGATTTACACCTTGAAATTGCAACAAACTGGTGCAAGGAGCGTGTTGTAAGTATTGAAGAATGTTTAAAAAGTATTGGTATATCATCAGATCAACTTAATATAGAGCATGCTTTTGATAACAGTTATAGTTCCAAAATTAATGAGGTTATAAATAGCTCGCAATCAAACTTTGGCGGCCCTGGTCATATAGATTTAATCTATACAATTTGCGAAAGATTAGGCATAAAAAATGCCATAGAAACTGGTGTAGCCTATGGGTGGTCTTCTGCTGCAATTTTAAGCTCGCTATGCAAAAGAGATGGACTATTAATCTCAATAGATATGCCGATGTTAAAGCAATCAGATTATCATTTGATTGGAGTTGCCGTTGAACCTAAATTGAAAAATTTCTGGGAACTGAGAAGAGAACCAGACAGATTTGGCCTGCCTAGAGCTATAAAGAAATTAAAAGGTTCATTGGAATTAGTCCATTACGATTCTGATAAATCCTATTATGGAAGAAAATGGTCACAAGAAATTATATGGAAAAATCTTTGTGATGGAGGAATATTTATTTCCGATGATATTGAAGACAACACTGCGTTTATGGAGTTTGTGTCTTTGCACAATTTACAATTTAGCGTTCTTGAGTTTGAACAAAAATATGTTGGCGTAATAAAGAAAATTGCTGAAGCTTAAAAATTACTTCTTCTATATTAGTAATCTAAATCTAAATTATCTTGTAAATTCTTCTTGACAAAAATCGAAAGAAAAAAGAAGAAAATAACGACGAAACCCACATGTAATTTGAAATAAAATATGTAATTTTCTGAAGCAAATTCCCCATAAATGCTGGGTTTTTATTTAGAGATGAAGTTGAAATCGCTCCAGGTGGCAAGTTGTCAGCGGAAAATTCTGAATATAACAAGTTAAAAAGCTCTAGATCACCATCAAGTAACCTTGGAAGTATTGTTGCATCATTTTGTTGATATGGGGGTTCTAGATTGGTATCAATAAAAAACCAACTCTCATCTATTCGTGCAGCTGATGCAAAATGTTCGAATGAAACTGGAGATCTTGGTACGTTGAAGAGTATTGACTGATAGTCAACATTGATAGTCTCCATGAGCTTTTGAAAGATAAGCGCTTGTTGATTGCATAAAGCATGATCAGATTTTAGTATGTAATTTGGATCGACGCTTGAGATATATAGACTATTGTTTCTATTTTTTGAAAAAAAATTAAACACGTAAAGGAACCAATTGTCTTTAATCGAAATTACTGTATTTTTATGATAAAACCTATCCCTCAGTAACTCATCAGCAAAGTATATCGCCTCAAGATTGTTAAGATTCCTCTCTTCAATCTCATTTAAAAAAAAATTTTCTAATTTTTGCATTGAATTAAGGAATGAGAGATTTGAATTATATTTCTCATCCTTTACATCAGCAATAAAGTGAGTTGTATTATTTGGAAGAATCCATTCATGTTTTAGAAAATCAATCTTAAAGAAAATAGTCAATACAAAAGATAGGCAAAATATAACGAAAAATAAACGCCCAAAAAAAACAAAGGAATAATACAATTTATTCATAATTTATTAAGGATCTTTCTTTTTACAAGACAGAAAAATATTGCATTACTATTCATCAGAAGAAAATACATCTCTTGTAAAAATTTTATTAGAAAATACTTTGATTTTTTCATCAAGCCTATTTGTAATAATAATATCGGATTGAGAGGCAAAATCATTAAAACTTTGAATTAAGTTTGCTCCAACTATATCCAACTCTTGAATAGTTGGATCGTAAACCAAAATTTTTACTTTTTTTGAACTTAAGCTTTCTATGATTTTATACATAGATGAGCCCCTGGAATTGTTTATGCCTTCTTTCATCTCAAGTTTATATATTCCTATAATATTTGGAGATGAGGACATAATTATGTCTGTAAAAGAATTAATTCTAGCAAGATTTGAGTCTTGAATTGCCTTAATCAAATTATGGTGAGTATCACCAAATCTATGTAATAGTTGCTTAGAGTCTTTTGGGAGACAATAACCTCCAAAACCAAAAGAAGGGTTATTATAAAAATTTCCTATTCTCTTGTCAGCAGACACTCCATCGATGACATTTTTTGTATCAATATTATTGTCAAAACAAAAACTGTCTAACTCATTAAAGAAGGCAACTCTCATGGCTAAATAAGTATTTGAGAATAATTTAACTGACTCAGCAGCAGTAGACTGCATATATAAAACTGGAACATCATCTACATGTATAACACTAAGAAGTAATTCTCCAAATAGCTTTGAATTAGGGTTTTCATCTCCAATGATAATTCTTGAAGGAAAAAAATTGTCTTCAAGCGCATGACCTTCTCTCAGAAATTCAGGGCTAAAGATAATTCTTGAAGTGCTAAACTTTTTTTGCAGAGATGCTGTATAGCCAATATTTACAGTTGATTTAATTATTATGGTTGTATCTTGGTTCTCAGAAATAATTGTGTTTACTGTTTTTTCTATAGCAGTTGTGTCGAATTGATTTGAGCTTTTATCAAAATTTGTTGGAAGACATAAAAGAACAAAAGAAGACTCATTAATTGATTCTAATAAATCAGTGGTTGCATGAATATTTAAATTATCATTTTCATTTTCAAAGTATTGCTGAGCAAACGTATCATGTATTGGTAATTTATTATTATTAAAATCGCGTACTTTTTTCTGATCAATATCCATCATGGAAACATTGAACTTTTTTGAAAACATTAGTCCATTTGCGCAACCAACATAACCCATACCTATAATGGAGATTTTATTATTCATTTTAAACCTCCATATAAATCAGGAGTAAAATGAATTAATAGCCTTAAAGATTAATTTCACATCTTTTTTAGTAACGCCAACATGAGAAGGTAAAGTAAGTAAATTAGGGAAAATATTTTCTACATTTGGAAGGACCTCTCCTTTTTTTCGAAAGAATGTCAAAAGATGATTGGGGAAATAATGATATCCAGTTTGAATCCCTTGATCTAAAAGATAGTTCTGAAGCTTCTCTCTGGAATTAGGCACAAGCAACTTAACAGCATATATGTGAGGAGTGATCTCATCATAATTTCTTTGAAAAGTTGAAATAAATCCTGAATTTTTAAAAATCTCATCATAGTTTTTGGCAAGAAGCATTCTTTTTTTCTGAAAAAAAGAGAATCTTTTTAACTGCACTACACCAATTGCAGCATTAATGTCGCTCATATGATATCGATAACCTTGCTCCTCAATATCAAAAGACCAAGATCTTTTTTTTTCAGTTCTTCTGGCTGAATCACCAATGATGCCAAGAGTTCTAATGTCTGCTGCTTTTGAAAGAACACCCCTATCATTTGTTACAATAGCTCCTCCCTCTCCACAAGTTATATTTTTAATTCCATCGAAACTAAAACATGCAATATCACCGAAGCTTCCAATCAATTTATTTTTGTAGCTAGAGCCAAAAGCATGAGCGGCATCTTCGATTACCCTAATTTTATTTTTTTTTGCGAAAGCATTTATCTTGTTAATTCCTGATGGATCGCCTGAGTAATGAACAGCCATTATTGCTAGAGTTTTTTTATTAAACTTTTTTTGGATTTCATTAAAACAAATATTTAAAGTATTGGGATCAATATCACATGAAACAGGTTTCAAGCCTGCCCCTGAAATTGCTTGATAGCTTGCAGCATATGTTAATGATGGCACCAAAACCTCATTCTTTTTCTTCTCCAGAGAATGAATTGCTTGAAGTGCTATATGCAATGCAGATGTCCCGCTGGAGGTGCATACAACTTTTCTTCCAAAAAAATTACAAAGCTTGTTTTCAAACTCTTTAGTTTTTGGTCCCATGCCTAGATAGCCGCTTAATATTACCTTTTCAACACTCTTGATTTCTTTAGATGATACTGAAGGCTTTGAAAGTTGAATTAACATGATCTTTATCCTTAATTATTTTAATGTTAGCCCATTTAGAATAGAGAGATATTTGTCCCTAGTAACTTCTATAGAATAGTTCTCTAAAATTTTTTTTCGAGCTTCTTTTCCCATTTTAGCACGCAAGTCTGGGTTATTAATCAAATTCTCTAAAGCATCAATCCATTCATTATCGGTCTTTACAAGCCATCCATTTTTCATGTGCGTTATAATGCTCGGATTGGTACCAACATTAGTAGCTACAGTTGGCAATCCTAATGCCATGTATTGCAATGCCTTTAAACCACTTTTACCTAATACCCATTTATCTTGAGTTAAGGGATAAATACCTATATCAATTCCTTGCAGATCTTCAATTTCGCTCGATTTTTTCCATTGAATGACTTCTAGGTCTATTCCTGGTAAGTCATATTCAAAATTTCCTATAACTCGAAGTTTAAATTTTATCCGGTTGTTCAGTTCTAAAAAAACATCCCTCAAAAGATCTAGATACATCACTGAGCTAAAAGTTCCAGTCCAACCAATTACTATAGTTTTATTATTTTTATAAGAATTAATTGGAATATACCTTTTTATATCCATAGCATCAGAGATAAAAGTTGCTGATTGTTTCTTATTTAATTCAAGGCAGTCACTATTTAAAAACGGGGAGCTAGTAATAACATGATCAGACTCTTTTATTAAAAATTTAATTTTCCCTGATCCTTTGAAAACTTTTATCAAAGAGTTCAGGCTGCTGGATTGAGTCATCGTGACATTGTCCTCAATATCATAAATAAGATTTGTGGATATAGAACGAAAAATACGCTCAAATAACGAAGTTCCAAATGGCGTCACCCACATAAAAACATAAATTACATCAAATCTTTTTATTCTAAAGATATCTTTAATCCTTCTAATATATCCTCGCATGGTACCTAAAAATTTTTGCAAAAAATTTCTTTTGGTATATACAACTTTCCACATCCGAGAATCCATAAACGAGGAAATTTCTACCTCATACCCATTCTCTTCCCAATGATTTATAAACTGTTCATATTTTAATCTCTGACCAGCGGCCTCTCCCTGCGGGAAAGGACAAACTATTAAGATTTTTTTTGTTTTGGATGTATGCATCTAAAATAAATTAATAATTTTTTAAAAATTATAATTTTCTAGCCCAAACATACATATTTGTTCCTAAGGATATTCTGTTTGCAATTTTTTGAACTAAAGTACCTATTATTGCTTTAATCTTATCTTGCAAACCACCCGAACTCGGAACAATGGGGTCACCGAAAATAAGCATGTCTTCAATGTTGATACTATTTGCCTTTAAAAGAATTCTTAATGCCTTTGGATTAAATCCAAAAACACAGTAAGGTTGCCATGTTGGATTTAAATTATAGACAGCTTTATTGAAGGTAAGTTTATTGAAAGAATTGCCTAATATTGTTAATAAATTTGGTTCATTTGGAGTATCGATATATATAACGCCTCCATTGTTTAATAACTTTGAAGCCTCTTCAATTAATTTACCGGGCTCATGCACATGCGCAAGGACAGCATTTAATGAAATACCATCGAATTTTTTTCCCTCATAAATTAGATCACTTAAAGATTTTTTATGTAGCTTAATACCTTTTTCTTCGGCATATTTTATACTTCCATCTGAAACTTCTATGCCCGTGCAATTTATTTCAGGAAATGAAAGTGCTGCTTGGCAAAATTCACCCCTTCCGGAACCAACATCCAGCAATTCAATATTTTTATCTTTATAACTAATTCGATCTATGAATTCTCTAATAAGACTCTCATAGGCTTTTGAACGAAACTCCCAGCTCTCTTTTTTAGAAAAATAATCATTTGTATCGCCATAAAGAGATTCAAGACTGTCTGGAATTGGAAATGGGTTGGGATATAGCAATGAACAAGATAAGCACTGAATAATTTTAGATTCAATGCCAAGACTCTCTCTTTGAAATTTTCCTCCACGCATTCCTACATATCTAAACTCATCCTCGTTGCAAACTGGGCATGATTTTATTTCTAAATCTGTAAACTTTGTCAATTAAATAACCTGTAAATATTTACGTAAAATTATAGATTTTATTCCCTTTAGATCTAATTGCACAGTACCAGAGCAGTTATTCTAATAAAATTTATTTGAGGTTTTAAAATAAAATTAACTCATGTCCTTCAAACTAAAAAGGATGTTATTATGATAGTAATAAATTAAATTATTTTGATATAAATTTAGCTAGCTCATAATCCAAATAATTAAGAAAGAAATTATGAAAATATTTTTAGATATAGGATCTCATATTGGCGAGACTCTCCATGAAGTAACAAAAGAAAAGTATGCTTTTGATAAAATTTATTGCTTTGAGCCCTCAGTATATTGCATTGACGATCTAAAAAAATTTGCAGATCAAGA
>Ga0181552_10001909_pt1 | contig 15691 bp, 13 predicted proteins | sample 011ome_18_FD_130583 | JGI IMG/M metagenome (GOLD analysis project Ga0181552, IMG submission 130583) | Coastal salt marsh microbial communities from the Groves Creek Marsh, Skidaway Island, Georgia - 011501BT metaG (megahit assembly) | ecosystem: Environmental > Aquatic > Marine > Intertidal...
AAAATCCAAAAACTACTTGTCAAAAAATTTTGATTTAATAATTTGTTCACATGTAATAGAGCATTTAGAAAAACCTTTTAACTTTCTTAAAACTTTAAAAAAATTTAAATCAAATATTTATCTTGAAGTTCCAGATGCAGAAAATGATAACTTAAACAATGTCAAAAAAAAAATTAATTTTTATTTAAATTACACTGATAGTGATCATATCTACGAATTTGATAGAAATTATTTAATTAAAAAATTGAAAAAAAATAATTTTAAAGTAATCGATCAAAAATATCAAAATGGAGTTGTTTGTTTACTTATTCGATAGTTCTTTATTTAATTTAAAATTTTTTTTATTAAAGAAGCAGAATATTGATTTAATTTATCATTATTTCCAGACAAATATATATTGTACCAGATACAAGTTTGGTCAATAGTCTCATTTATTTTAAACTGATTTTTCCATTTAATTTTATATTTTATTTTATCACTATTTAACATTAATAATTTTTTCTCTTTTATTTTACTTTTTTTGAATTTTATATTTATTTTTTTATTAAAAATTTTTAAAAACTTTTTAACTAAGTTTAGCACTGTAATTTTTTTTTCATTATAACTTGGACCTAAATTCCAAGACTCATAATTGCTTTTCCTATTTTTTTGATTTAACGGTATTAGGCTATATGCCATAATTACATCTAAAACATTTTGCCAAGGTCTTATAGCTTGAGGATATCTGATAACAATTTTTTTGTTATTTTTTATTGAGTTAAAAATATCAGTTATTAATCTTTTGTATCCAAAATCACCTCCACCAATTATGTTACCTGCTCTGATAGTGTCGATATAAATATGGTTATTAGAAAAACTTTTTGACATTGCATTGCTTACTATTTCTGCACAGGCTTTAGATGCACTGTAGGGATCGTCTCCTCCTAATTCTGAATCTTCGCTAAAATTTTCATCTTTTTCTTTGTTAATATAGCATTTATCTGTCGTAATAATTACATTGTATGGAATTTTATTTTTAATTGAACATTCAAGTACATTTGCAGTCCCAATAATATTTGTTTTAAAAGTATTTAATGGATTGTTAAAACCTTCCAAGACATAAGCTTGTGCTGCTAGATGAAAAATTATATCTGGTTTAATTAATTTTATTTTTTTATCTAAATTATTGTGATTATTTATATCTATAAAATATTCTTTTTTAAGTCTTTTAGAAATATTTAATATTTTGTAATTTTTTGAATTATCGTTAATATATTTAGAAATTCCGTAGACTTTACAATTTAATTCAATCATAAGAAGTGATAACCAGCTACCCACAAATCCTGTATGGCCAGTAATCAAAACCTTCTTATTCCTGTAAAAGTTTTTTAGTTTTTTAATTTTACTCATTAATTATATAATTTATACAATCAAGCAATATGAAAAAAAACATTTATATTTTTACCAGATGTATATGGACATTTATAAACTTTAGAAAAGATTTAGTAAATAAAATAGATAAACAAAAATATAATGTTTATGTATGTATGGATTTTGATGGTTATAAAAAAAAATATCTTGAAAATAAACACAATAATATAAAGTTTATAGAAATTAAATTTTTAAATCAAAATAATAGTTTTTTTTTAAATCTTAAAACTTTATTTCAGATATTTTTAATATTTATTAAAAATGATATTCATATCGCACATAATTTTACTGCAAGGCCAATAGTTTTTGTATCTCTTGTCTCTTTTTTTTTTCTTAAAACTAAAATAATAAATACTATAACAGGATTGGGTAATAATTTTTTTGCAAATAAAATAATTTATAAATATTTATACAATTTATTGTTTCTTAAATCATATATAGTTATATTTCAAAATAATCAGGATAACAAAATTATTTTAAATATATTTAAAAAAAGAATAAAAAAAAAAATCATTTATCCATCAGTAAAATTCAATGACAAAAAAAATAAAATCAAAAATAGAATAAAAAATAAAATAGTTTTTTTAATGCATTCAAGAATGATTAAACAAAAAGGCGTTATAGAATTCATTGATGCGATAAAAAAATTAGCTAAAACTGATAGAAAAAAATCACTTTTTTTTTTAGTTGGGGATCCTGATAAGAATAATCCTAGCTCAATATCACAAAGTTATTTAAACAATCTTACAAAATATTATGGTATAAAATATATTAGACATCAAAATAATATTTCAAAATACCTTGAAAAATCTGATGTTATAGTTTTACCTTCTTATGGCGAGGGTTTACCAGCATCTTTGCTTGAGGCTCTTTTTTATAAAAAAGCTATAATTACTACCAAGACAAATGGCTGTTTAGAGATGGTAAGAGATAACTATAACGGTTTTTTGGTGCAACCTAGACAAAGTAACGATATATACAAAGTTTTAAAAAAAATTATCAATACTCCAAATATTATTAAGAAGTTTAAAAGAAATAGTTATAGATTATTTAAAAAAAAATTTGATAAAAATTCATCTCAACAATATTTAGATATATATAACTCAATATGAAAAAGAAATTGATTATTTTGCAAATCAACGAAGTAAACTTTGATTTAGTTGCAAAATATATATCTAAGGGTTATCTACCTAACTTTAAATATTATTTAAATAATTTTAATTTCTTTGAAACATCATCAGAAGAAAAGTATGAAAATCTTGAACCTTGGATACAATGGGTTTCATTTTATTCTGGCAAAAATTTTTCTGAACATAAAGTTTCTCATTTAAATGACTTTGATGAAAATAAATGGAACTTTTTAAAAGAACTTGAGTTAAAATATAATAAAAAATTAGCTTTATTATTCCCAATGAATTTAAAAAATAGCTTCAGTAAAAATAGTTTTTTTTTACCTGATCCATGGACTGAAACTTCAGTTAATGCTGACAAAAGTACCAAAAAAATATTTTACATTTTTAAGAGAATAATTCTTGAAAATGCAGGTAATAATATAAAATTTTCAGATTTGTTATCAATATTAAATTTCTCTTTTTTAAAAACCTCAACAAGCTTTAAATTTTTTATAATTAAAAATTTTTTAAAAATAATTAAATATAAATTTTATAAGGCAATAATATTTGATTATCTTTGCTGGGAAATATTTAAATCGTTAAGAAAACAAAAAGATTATGATATTTTTTCATTATTTTTAAATTCATGTGCTCATATACAGCATCATTATTTTTTAAATTCTTCAGTTGAAACCTTCATGAAAAAAAATCCTTATTGGTATATTAAAAATGTTGATCCTATATTGGAATGTCTTAAATCTTATGATAATTTTTTAGGAGAATTTAAAAAAGATAAAAATATTGAATTTCTAATTATTACAGGGTTGAGTCAAATAGCAATATATAGTCCAGTATTTTATTATAATTTGAAAGATCATAATGAATTCTTTAAAAAAATTGGAGTTAGTTTTACCAAAATTATTAAAAGGATGTCTAGAGACTACACATTATACTTTGATAATAAAGAGGATATAATAAATGCGAAAAATAAAATTTCTTCAATTAAACTTAATAAGCAGAGTATCTTTAGTTTAAAAATCAATGAAAAACGAGCATATGTTGAACTAATATATGATAAAGAAATTAAAAAAGATGATTTTATAAATATTGATGGACTAAAATTAAATTTAAAAGAAAATGTTAATTTTATAGCTATAAAAAACTCAATACATGATCAAAAAGGTTATTTAATTACATCCATAAAAGATTATAAAGAACCAATAAAAATTTGGGATGTACATAAGAAAATATTAAATAAGTATGAAGCATAAAAAAATATTAATTACAGGATCTGCAGGTTTCATTGGTTTTCACTTATCAAACTTTCTTATGAAAAAAAATTTTAAAGTAATTGGTATAGATAATTATGATGAATATTATGATTTAAAAATTAAAAAAAAAAGAACTAGTATTTTAATTAAAAATAAAAATTTTAAATTTTTCAAAATTGATATTGAAAATGAAAAACAACTTAAAAAATTATTTAAAAGCGAAAAATTTTCTTATGTTGTACATTTAGCAGCTCAAGCAGGAGTAAGATATTCTTTTATCAATCCAAAAAAATATATTAATACTAATATACAAGGATTTTTTAATATAATTAATTTATCTAATAATTTTAAAATAAAACATTTTTTATATGCATCATCCAGCTCAGTATATGGAATACATAACAATAATTATTCATCTGAGTTTGATGATGTAGATCATCCATCTTCATTGTATGGTGCAACCAAAAGATCTAATGAGTTATTTGCTCATACATACTCACACCTTCATGGATTAAGAACAACTGGCTTAAGATTTTTTACAGTTTATGGCGAGATTGGACGACCAGATATGTCAATTTTTAAATTTTTTAAAAATAATTTAACAAATAAAAAAAATTATATTTATAATTATGGGAATCATTATAGAAGTTTTACTTATATAAATGATGTGGTTAATGCTGTTTACAAACTTTTAATTATTAAAAAAAAACAAAAGAAAATTAAAATTTCTAATTTAAAACCAGACGTTAGTCTTAATAACAATTTTAATCTAATAAACATAGGCAATGAAAAGGTGATTAAGCTTCTTGACCTAGTTAAAAAAATTGAGAAAATAACAGGAAAAAAATTCAAAAATAAATTTTTACCACTTCAAAAGGGTGATACAGTTGGTAGTAGAGCTTCATCTAAAAAATTAAGAAAATCTTTAAATTTTAAATTTAAAACTAATATTGATGAAGGACTTAAGAACTTCAGTGATTGGTTTAATAAAGAAAAAAAATTAATTTCCAAATTAAAATCTGAAGATTAAATCTAATGATTAATTCAAAATCTTTTAAGGTTGAAAGTTTAACTTATACAGTATTTTTTTTATGTCCTTTTTTTATAGTTGCAGGTCCAATTTTCAAAAATATTTTTGTAATTTTGGTATTTAGTCTTTCCATTTACTGTTATATAAAGAATAACTACAAATTTTCCTTATTAAATTATGAAATAATCTTCTTAATTTTTCTGATATATTTGTTAGTCACGAACTTAGTAATTTTTAATGTGCATGGAATAGTCAAGGTTTTTTATCTATCAATTTTTTTTTTTGTTCTAGTATGTTTTAGATACATAAAACCAAAATTTATTCTTAGTAGAAAACATATAAAAATATATCTTAGTTTATTTTTTATTTTAATAATAGATGCTTTTATTCAATATTACTTTGGTAAAAACCTACTTGGATATGAACTTGCTGATGGAAATAGAGTATCAGGAATTTTTAATGATGAGGCAATATTGGGATCCTTTTTTTCAAAATTTCTAATCTTGTTAATATCTTTTTTTTTAATTGAAAAAAGAAAATTTTCGTTTTTGTTATTATCTGTTTTTTTAACATCTTTTGTAATTATAATTTTTCTTAGTGGAGAAAGATCTGCTTTTATACTTTCAATTATTTTGTTGCTAACGTATTTTATTTATATTAAAAAATATAAATATTTATTATCATTTTTATCTTTTATCTTAATTTTTAATATAATTTTATTTAATACAAATTATTTAAAAGAATATAAAAAAAAATATCTAACTTATATTGGCGATCTTGGAATTTCTAAATCTATAAGTGAAAAATATTCAACCCAACAATTAATAGACTCTGAACATAAAAAATATATTTTTTCAGAGAATTTTAATTATCAAAGTGAGGTAGAAATAGCAAAAAATTTAGGAATTACAGTTCAGAAAGTTCAAGACTTAAAAGTAAATAATTCAATAAAATACGATAGTTTTTTAAATACTTATCATGGAGGACTATTTGCAAGAGCAATAGTTCTTTCAAAGCAAAATTTACTATTTGGCCATGGAATCAAAAAATATAGAATTATATGCAGTAAAGCAGAGGGTTCTCAAAATAAAAATTTTAACTCAAATTTTGTTTATAAAAAAAATATTTATAAGTATTATTGCTCAACTCATCCTCACAACATATACCTTGAACTATTAGTAGAGACGGGATTGATAGGATTAACTTTATTTATAGTTTTTATATTTTTGTTTTTACTTAAGCTTAAAAACAAAAAATTCAACTATTTAGAGAAATCTGTTATTTTAACAAATTTTGCATTATTTTTCCCTTTTTTACCTACTGGAAGTTTTTTTTCTTCTCAATATTTTATTTATTTCTTTTTTTTTATTATATTTGCAACAAATTATTTGAATATCGATGAATATAATAAATCTCTTTGATCTAAGTTTTCTTATTTTTTTACTTTTGTCCGTAAATTTTATTTTAGGCAAGAATAGACTATTATTAGATATTCCATCGTATAGTAATCATAAAATTGAAAATAATAAAAAAACTGTTTTATCTGGTGGATTTTTTATTTTTTTTAGTCTTGTATATTTTAATATTACTAAAAACATAAATGTTGAAATAATTTATATATTATTTTTAATTTTAATTTTAGGACTATTATCAGATAAAAATATTTTAAAGTCCCCCTTAAAAAGATTAATTTTTCAATTAATTATTATGATATTTGTTGTTGTTATTTTTAAAATACAAATATCAAATACAAGATTATTTTTTATAGATAATTTACTTTCTAACTATTACTTTAATATCATTTTTACAATATCGTGTTTGCTAGTTTTAATAAATGGTTCAAATTTTATTGATGGTCTAAACGGATTATCTTGTGGTTATTTTTTTTTGGTTTGCCTATCTATCATTTTATTAAATCCTGCAAATGGAATTAAATTAATCTATCTTGAAAACTTCTACTATTTAATTCCAATTCTGTTTATTTTTATTTTTTTTAATATTTTGAATAAAAATTTTATGGGAGATAATGGTATATATTTTTTGTCAGCATTCCTTGGAGTCGAGCTTATTAACTTTGCAAATCTTAATTTTAATTATATTTCGCCAATTTATATAGTTTCAATACTTTGGTACCCAGCATTTGAAAATCTTTTTTCTATTTTAAGAAGATTATATAAAAAAAGTGAGGTTTCAGATCCTGATACTCTTCATCTACATACTTTAATTTATTATAAAATTAAGAATAAATTTAATTTTAAATTTTCAAATAATTTGGCATCAGTTATAATATTGCTTTACTGTGTCGTAGGATTTTGGTTATCGAATGCTTTTTATTACGAGTCATCAATTCTTTCAATAATATTATTATTTAATATTTTGGTTTATTTAATATCTTACTTATTTTTTAAAAATGAAAAGTAAAATAGTTTATATTCTTCATTTTATTATAAGAAATTTAAGATTAGAAAAAATTGTAATTAAAATATGTAATTTTCTAAAAATAAAAAAATGGAAAGCTTTACCTCAAAATCTTTTATATAATTATAATGATAAAATTAGAATTACTAAAAATAATGTAATTTTTGATATAAATCGGAGTGATTTTACTCAATGGCAAATATATGCTGACTATCCTGAGCTACATTTTGAAGCTTTTTTAAGATCAGAAAAAAAAGGGAATATTATAGATGTAGGTGGAAACATAGGTTCATTCTCTTTATTGGCAGCAAATTATTTAAAACAAACTTCAAATTATCATAAGATATATTGTTTTGAGCCATACCAACAGATTTTTGATAAGTTATTAAATAACATAAAGTTAAATAAAAATTTAAAGGATTTTTTAATAGTTGAAGATATTGCTCTAGGTTCAATAATAGATGAAAAACTAACCTTTAATATTATTAAAAAAAATTTAGGAGCAAATTACTTAGAACCAACAAATGTAGATTTTTTGCAGAAAACAGACAACTTTGTACTAGGGGATACACTTGATAATTATTGTAATAAAAACAATATAAATAATATTACTTTTATTAAGATAGATGTAGAGGGTATGGAGTTAGATGTACTTAAAGGTTCTACGAATATAATCAAAAAAAATAAACCTGATATATTTATAGAAATTAATGAAAAGAAATATAATGAAAGAGGTCAATCTTTTAAATCTTATCTTCTTAATTTTGATAATGAAAAAAGAAATTTTTTTATAGAGAATAAAAATAAAAGAAACTTTGAAAAAATATCAGTTCAAAATATTATATTACTGTTACAAAATAAAAAAAATAATTTTAATTTACTTATTTCTTAATTTAATTTTACTCAATTCTAAAATAAAAATCTTAATTTCCTTGTGATAAAAATAAAATATAAATAAGAAAATAGAATTAAAAATATTCGAATATATTTGCAAATCTTCAAATAAATAAAATATAGTAAAATCAAATATTACTATCAGATTTATTATTATTACTTTTAAAAAAGATTTATTTCTTTTTTGCAAGTTAAATGAATAAGTTACTAAAATAGAAAATAATAAAAAAGATAATATAAAAAAATATATGAATAAATTGAGATTTGAGTAAAAATAAAAAAACAAAAAGACTACAATTATAGAATGATAAATTGTATTTTTTAATATAATTTCTACTTTATTCATAGCCATAAAAAACCAATAAAAATATAACTTGATAAACGAATAAAAAGTAAGGTAACTCACAGAGAAAATAATTAATTTATAATCAGTATACTTTGGAAATAAAATTTCTAAAATATTAAATTTAAAAATTATTATTTTAAATATAAAAAATGCAAAAAATAAAAAATAATAAAAATTAATTAAATTTTTATTTATAAATCTGAAAAAAAGTTCTTTATCTTTTTGTTTAAAAATTCTTGCTATAATTGGCCCAAGAAAAGTTTCCAAAATAGCTAAAGGTATCATCATCAAACTATAAATAGTTAAGCCTAAAGTAATAGATGAAGAAATATTAAATTCCCCAATATTCATCATTACAAAAATTAAAATATGAATGCTTATTAAATAATCAACAATGTTTAAAAAAAATTTGTAGGTACTTGATTTAATTAATTCAAGATCATTTAAAAACTTAAAATTAATTTTTTTGAATTTAACAAAATAATTTAAAATTATAACAATATTTAATAAGCAATAAATCTTTATAAATATTTCAAAATGTCCTGTAAAAATAAATATTACAAGTGATAAAAATAGAATAATCTTATCATAAATATAATAGTAAAAATAATTTTTATAATTATTTCTTATTCTTTCATAATTAAGAAAGAATATTTTAATTAAATTACTTGTTATTAAAACAGAAATTAAAATTAAAAAATCTTTTATATTTGAATTGACTAGCTCATCCCCAAAAATATTAAATGACAACAGAAAAATCAGCAATGGCAATAATGAAATTGAAACAACATTTATTGAGAATTCCTCCAATCTTTTAATTTTTACTCCCTCTGTTAAAAATCTAGATTGTGAAAAGGAAAAGATACCGGAAATTACCAAAGAAATTGATATTAATGAACCAAATATTGCAAATTCTTTTGGATCTAAATTCCTAGACAAATATAAAGTGTTTATTAATGAAATAATGATGCTTATAAAATAAGCTAATAATACATATAAACTGTTTTTAATTTTATTACTCAGAAACAAAGGAATACATTAAAATAAAAAACTTATCAAAATTATTTTGTAGTTATGAAAAAAAAATTACTCATTATATTAAATGATAGTCTTGCAGATTTAATTGAGAAGGGGGAAATAGTTGAGAGATATTACAACCCAAATAATTATTTCAATGAAATTCACTTTATTTTAATTAACCAAAAAAAAATTCTTAATAAAAGGAAATTAAAATTGATGACAGGAAAAGCAAATATTCATATAAATCATATAAATTTAGATTTAATAACAAAAATTTCCATAATATTAAATTTTTTTACCAGTTTACCAATTATTAATAAATACCATAGAATAGTAAAAAAAATTCAACCAAACGTGATTAGATGTTACAACATAAACTACTCAATTTTTTTAGCATATCTGGCAAAAAAAAAGTTGAAGTTTCCTTATATTATAAGTCTACATACATGTCATGAGGATGAAATACAAAAACTGAATATTTTTAAAAGAATAGTTATTAATTTATTAAAATTTCGAATTAAAGATGTTTTAATAAATAGTTATAAAATTTTACCAGTTTATAAGTCTGCTCAAGTTTTCTTAGAAAAAATGGGAATAAAAAATTATGAAGTTTGTTATAATTTTATTGGCAGATTAAAAACAACTAAAATAAACAAGCCAACAAAAAATAATTTAAAACTTATTTGCACAAATAGACAATATAAAACTAAAAATCCTATAAATATTATTAAAGCTGTTGAGAATATTAGCAATGTTCATCTTACATTAGTTGGTAATGGAGAGCTTCATGAAAGTTTACAAAATTATGTTTTTGAAAAAAAACTTAAAAATAAAATTACTTTTATAAAAAGTATTACGAATATGGAATATCTAAAAATATTATTTAAAAATGATATTTTAATTATCAATACCGATATGTTTGAATTTGGCAAAAGTGTTATTGAAGCTATGAGTTTAAAAAAACCTATTATTATTAATAAACCTAGAAAAAATATTTTTGAACTTAATAACAGTTTTTGTTTATTCAACACAAATAGTACATCAGGATATAAAAAATCGATTTTGAGATTATTAAAACAAAAAAATTATCGCAACAAACTTGGAAATAATGGATTTAGAACTTATAAATTAAAATATGAAAGTAAAAAAATGGAATTAAAACATACTTCAATATATGAAAATATTATTAATAAATATTGAAAAAAATAATATGATTTTATGCTTACAAAACCAAATTAGAAAAAAGTAAAATGAAAATTGAACTAAAAAAATCTTTAAATGATGCTGGATATATTTTGTCAAATAATGTTTATAAAAAAGCTCAAAATAATGACCAATATTCCTCAAATTTTAGTAAACAATGGAGAGATTTTTCTAAAACACAAGTCGATGAATTTAATGGCACAAATATTTCAGAAAACTTACTTAGAGGAGTCATATTTAATGAATTTGAAAATATTGCTGATAAAAATGTACTAGAGATAGGTTGTGGATCAGGACGCTTTACTGAACATTTATCAAAATATGCAAATTTACTTGTTTTAAATGATATGTCTGAAGCAATTTATTATAATCATTATATATCAAAATCCAATGTACTTGCGATCAAATCTGATTTTAAAAATTTAAAAGATCTTAATATTAAATTTGATGTTGTTATATGCAGAGGTGTATTACAACACACACCAAACCCATATAATTCTATAATAAATTTATATGATCTTTGCAGCCCTAATGGAATAATTTATTTTGATGTTTACAAAAAACCAAAACTTAAATTTATTAATCCTAAATATATTTGGAGATATTTCTTAAAGTTTTTTATTACTTACGAAATATTGCATAAGTTTCTTATAAAAAATATAGATAAATTTTTATTAATAAGAAGAAAATTGAATAAATTATTTAAAATTAATTTAAATTATATTTGGGATTACTTTTTTCCAATATATGATTACAAAAATAAGCTACCTTTAAATGACAATCAATTAAAAGAGTGGGCTATATTGGATACTTTAGACGGATTGATAACAAAATTTGATACACCACTATCTTATAAAGAGATAAATAACTTTCTAAATAAAAAAAATATAAAAATAGAAAAATATGATGATAAATTTAGTTCATATAAGATAATTAAATGAAAAAATATAATTCAATTCTAATATGTATTTTTAGTTATAATGTTGATAAATATTTAAATAATGTTTTTAATAAATTAAAAAAATTTAAACATTCAAACAAGTCCATACTTTTTATAAATGATTGCTCAACCGATAATACTAAAAATGTTTTAAAAGAAATAAAAAAGAATAATAAAAAATTTGATATAGAAATAATTAATAATAAAAAAAATTATGGTTATGGAGGTAACTATAAGATTGCAATTAAATTTTGTTTAAAAAATAAATTTGATAAACTAATATTTCTTCATGGAGATGATCAATATCCAGCTAATAAAATTGATAAATTAGTTAATTATTTGAAAAAAAGTGATTTAGTTTTTGGGTCAAGAATGTCCAATATAAAATCATCAAGAAAAAATATGCCATTTATTAAGGTAATTGTTAATTCTACACTAACTAAATTTATAAATACTATTTTTAGAGTTAATTATTCTGAGTATTTTAGTGGATTTAGAGGATTTAGGACTGATAAATTGAAAAATATTGATTTTCAAAAATTAAGTGAATCATATCCAATTGAACAGGAGATTCATTATCTATTTATTAAAAAAAAATATAAAATATCAGAGTTCCCTATTCCAACCGTCTACGATGGACAAGTATCTCGAATTCCTCCAATAAGATATGTGGTTACAACAATTTTTACTGCAATTTATTACTCATTATTTAAGTAATAATTTCTTAAAAATTTATAAAATTGAAATTTATATTTAGCTTTTTGCAATTAAATTGATTTAACAAAATATTTATAAAAATACTCTAACCCTTTTTTTAAATTTACCTTAGGAGTATATCTAAATTCTTTCTTAAGTTTAGTTGTATCAGGACATCTTCTTTTAGGTTCGTTTGAGGGATAATCATGAGGATATGAAACTTTATTAATTTTTATTGATTTGTCTCCAATTACTTTTTTTACAATTTTAGCTAAATTAAATGCTGAGATTTCTTGATTACTATTACCAACGTTGTAAACAAAATCTTTACCAAAGAAACAAATCTTAATAATTGCAGGAACTGCATCAATAATATTGCAATAGGTTCTAGTTTGTGTTCCATTGCTGAATACATTTATTTGACCCTTTTTTATTCCATCAAGAAAAAACTGAGGTATAATTCTTTTGTCATTAATTCTAGTCCCATTTCCATAAAAATTGAATGGTCTAATTATTTTTACGTCTAATTTATAATAATCTTTATACATATAGCTAAATGTTTCTCCTGATCTCTTGCTTTCGTCATAACAAGAACGATCAGATATACTAGAAACTCTTCCTTCGTAATTCTCTTTTGTTGGAATATTGTTTTTATCAGGATTCCCGTATATTTCGCTGGAACTAAAATAAATAAATTTAGATTTCTTTTTTTTTGCATATTCTAAAAATATTTGTGATAGATCAGAATTTAGATAGTAAGTTTTAAAAGGATGTTTTTTATAATATGTAGGTGAAGGAATACCTGCCAAATGAATAATAATATCTATTTTTACTTTACTGTTAAATTTTTTAATTTTTGTAAGATCTTTTTTTATAAAAAAAAATCTTTCTGTAGATACTTTATTTTTATTGAGAGCTGGTTTTAAAATATCTAGACCATAAATATTAAATTTTTTTTTATTTTTTTTGGAAAGCAAAGCACTTGTAAGATAACTGCCAATAAATCCACCACAGCCAGTAATAAGGATATTTTTTTCTTTTATGTGTGAAAAAGATTTGTAATTTATCAGCTTTTCAATTTCGTTATGTGTAAATTCTTCTACCATTATTTTATTATTAATTTTGGAAGTAATTTTACGTATTTTGATTTTGTCAGGCCTAATTTTTTCCATTTATTAAAAATAGGAGAAAACAAGTGCCATGCTAGGATAATTATTATATCTGGTTTATTTTTTTTCATGATCCTGCTATCTACAATTTTTAATTTAGTCCCAGCCACATATTTGTTAAGTTTTAACGAAGATTTCTGTTCAGCAATATATTTGATATATTTTTTTAAAAAGGAATAATAATGTAAAATTACCGCAGCCCTAGCAGGAAAAGCTTTAGCAACAATTATTTTATGTTTATTTTTTTCCAAATAATTTTCTAAAATTTTACCTTGTAAATCTATTTTTTTTTTAAAATCTAAATAAGTATTGATTTTATGTAAATTTTCTTTTTTTTCATTTTTTAATATTTGATTTACATTTTTAGTAGTTTTAAAATTACTATTTTGTAATGCAAAATGTGCCTGTATATTTCCACCATATCTTTCAGATGTTCGGGCATGAATTATCTTAAATCCATAATACTTCATAAGGTTAATCAAGCTTCTAAGAGAATAAGTTCTTAAATGCTCATGATAAAAAGTATCAAATTGTTTTTTTTTAATCACATCAAGTAAATAATGGTTTTCAATTATAAATACTCCATTGTTTTTTAAATTATTTCTCACACTTTTTATGAAATCCTCCATCTTATTTGAATGTGCAAACACATTTGTTGTGAGGATTATTTTAGCTTTACCATAAATTTTTTTTATTTTTCTTGAAGTGTCTAAGTTATAAAAACTTTTAATAGAATTTATTTTTAACGCTTTTTGGAATTTAATTGTATTCGTTGGTTCAACTCCTAGTAAATTTTGAAATCCAATATTTTTAAACTGATTAAGCAAAGTACCGTCATTAGATCCAATATCAATTATAAACTCACTATAGTTTAATTTATAATCATTAATAATTTGTTTTGCTAACTTTAGCTGATTCTCTCTGACTGTCTTTGATATGCCTGGCCTATAATGATACTTGTCACTATAAAGTTGTTTATCACCAACTATAAAGTTATTTTGCAACAAAATACATTTATTACAAAAAAATATATTTATTGGATAAGAAATAACATTCTCAAATTTTTTTTCTTCTGCTCGAAGATCATCTGCCAAAGGTTGAAAACCTAAGTTAAAAACTTCTTTAATATTTTTATTATTGCATATTTGACAATAATTAATAAATCCTTCTTTGTAATTATGTTTTATTTTCATTTATTTTTATCTTATAGAATGTTTAAAAATATTTAAATTAAAGATAATTTAGGCATAAGCAATATTTTTATTACGATTATTTTTTTATTTATTTGTCAGTAAATAACTCTATACTTAAATTATTCAATTAGTAAGTTTTTATAAATCATTTTTGTTAAGCTTCTTAAAAATCATTTTTTTTCTTAAGTCAAAATTTGAAACAAGCCATAATCCTATTTTGCTTATCTTATTAACATTTTTTAGATTAGTCTTAGAAAGCATGGATTTTTGTTTATTCATTGGCAGCCAAAATTTTCTGTAACCTATATTTTTGTTATTTAAATACTTTAAAAACTGAGATCTTTTTTTGATTAAAAAACAATCAATCCACAATCTTTTGCCGCCATTTTGTATTTTTGGAAAATAAATATCTTTGTTATTTTTAAAAATTTTTTGAAATGCTTTTGAATTTTGTTCAGTATTAGCAAGTCTATTATTAATTTTACTAATTTGACTTAGTCCTAAAGCACAATTAATATCTGAAAGTTTGAAGTTTAGTCCAGTCATATAAAATTTATCATCTCCACCATTTCCTCTTTCATGGTTACCTTGATATTTAATTGCTAAAATTTTTCTAAAAATTTTTTTATCATTCGTTAAAACAGCTCCTCCCTGACCAGTTGTTATAATTTTGTTTGGTGAAAAGGATAATGCACTAGCAATTCCAAAACTTCCAAGGGGTTTTTCAAAATATTTGGAGCCTAAAGACTCAGCGCTATCTGTAATTAATTTAATATTAAATTTTTTACATATTGAAATTACTTTATTATAATTTGGAGCATATCCATTTACTTCTACAGAAACTAAAAATTTTGGTGATATCTTTTTTTTTTTAATTTTTTTAAGTAAATCTTTATGTGAGATGCACATATTTTCAGCATCTATATCTACCCAAATTGGCTTCGCACCTATTAACTTAATAGCATTTGCTGTAGCAATAAATGAAAAAC
>Ga0181552_10001911_pt1 | contig 15688 bp, 16 predicted proteins | sample 011ome_18_FD_130583 | JGI IMG/M metagenome (GOLD analysis project Ga0181552, IMG submission 130583) | Coastal salt marsh microbial communities from the Groves Creek Marsh, Skidaway Island, Georgia - 011501BT metaG (megahit assembly) | ecosystem: Environmental > Aquatic > Marine > Intertidal...
CTCTATTAAATGTTTATACGTCTCTAGTATTAAAAAATTTTTACAGTGATGTTTCAGCTTTTCCTACTATTGTATCAAAGAATATCAAGCAGTACATAATGGAAAATGGCTTTGATGATTATACATTTGAGCTGTCTGCATACCACTTATCGCACAAGCTAAAGTATCGTATTTTTAGAATTCCTGTATCTTATACAACCGCAAACGATAATGAATCAACGTGGACAAGAGACTTTAAAGGCTACTGGAACATGTCAAAAGTATGGAGAAAGTCTATTTTGTCATTGAGGAATTCACAAAATGATTGAAGCTATTAAAAATAAATATGCGGTATTTATTATTCTTATGTCTTTCATACTTGCATTAAAAGTAACAGTTGTGAATCATAATTGGGCTTTTAAATTTAAAGGACTAGATAATAAGATTAATTTTTGTGAAAGTGCTGATAGCCCATACGTCCAAAAAGATTATTATTCTGATTTAGCCAAGGGTTTCCTTAATGGTCAGCTGAGCATGTATACCAAGCCTCATCCTAAATTATTAGACTTAGATAACCCTTATGCTACACCTGCTGGAGGACCGGGCTGTACTGGATTGATTATTCAAGACGCATCTCTTTTCGATGATAAATATTATCTTTACTACGGTCCGGCGCCTGTACTTCTCATTTATATACCTAGCAAACTTTTCTTTGGTTTTATCCCAACAGATGCGTTTATTATAACGCTCCTCAGTATGGCCTATATTTTATTACTAACTCTTAGTACCTTATATATTTCTACAAAAAATAAAGTTTTTTCTACAGTATTTTATTTTGGCTTTCTTTTTAATCCTATTTGGATCTATGCAATGAATCTAATTTTTACTGCCGGTGTAGCAAGAATGTTCTGTGTATTATGTATATTGTTATCCTATGCATTAATCTTATATTTAAGGAAATCAAAAAATGAATTTTACACAATCAACTTGATTGGACTTCTACTTACTCTTGCAGCAATTACTCGACCAACTTTTGTGCCAGAATATTTAATTTTAGGAGCCTATGTGCTCTTTACCGAATATAAGAAAAACATTAAAGCATTGTTAACTGCAACATCAGTATCAATTGTTTTGTGGTTAAGTACATTATCATATAACTTTTACCGCTTTGGTGATTACTTTGAAAATGGGCAAAAGTATATTTTAAACGGTGGGGATTATATTAATAACGGTAATATTTTAACAATTCCATCTGATTTCTTTAGCATAGTGAGTAATTATATTTATAGGATTTATGAATACTTTTTTGCTTTTCCCTCATTCGCTGCTGATGGGTCATCTCGATTAAATTTCTCAACCAGTTCTGACATTCTCCCAGGCGCTTATTCTGAAGGTGTGATTGGATATTTCATATATAATCCTTTATTACTTTTCTTAATGATTTTCTTGTTTATACATATCAAGAAATTCAACAAGGATGATATGTTAATTTATGTATCAATGTTCTTGTTCCTTGCAAACTTCTTCCTAATCTCATTATTACAACTTACAGCGTTGCATTTCGTACTGGAATTTATTCCAAGACTAATGATTATTTTATTTCTTGTTAGCTTGAGTATTCCCAATGTTAACTACTCTTCGTTTTGGAACAAAAAATTTATTATCCTATTAGTCATCGTATCTTCTCTAGTTTCTTTTCAGACAGGGGTAACATGGGAACATTTCTAAAAAAGGCTGCAATTGATCAAGACTATTTCTTAATCTATGAAAATTATACTGATAATATACATAAATTATTATACAATCCTCAAGTGTGAGCAGTGAATGCAATAAAAATCCAAAAGTATTCCTTTTAGATGTCGACGGAGTCATGACAACTGGAAGTTTCCTTTACACCTCAGAAGGCAAAGTAATGAAGGTATTTGGGCCGGATGACAATGATGCGCTTTCACTATTGAGTCAGTTTTTAGAGATTAGGTTTGTTACTGGAGATAAAAAAGGCTTTGATATTTCAAAAAAGAGAATCGTAGATGACATGAAGTTTCCTTTAGATTTGGTCAGCACTATCAAGCGTATTGATTGGATACGTGATAAATATAGTTTAGATACTGTGATTTATATGGGTGATGGAATTTTTGATCATTATGTGATGAATGAAGTATCATATTCTATTGCACCTTCAAATGCAGATGTTAATGCTAAGAATCAGGCTGATTATGTAACAACAAGATGTGGTGGTGATAGAGCTGTTGCAGAGGCATCTCTTCATATAATGAAAAAGTTTTTTAAATCATATGACTCTTCAAAGCTTCCTGATGCTCAAATAAAATTATCTGGAGAGTGGGGAGTATGATTAAAGAGAAGCTGACCAGACTAGTAAAAACAAAACAGTGTACCCTTTTAGGTGTAGGACCAATGAGCCTTAATTGTGTAAATGGAGCTATTGAATTAGCCAATGAATATAACGCTAATCTGATGATGATAGCAAGTCGAAGACAAATTGACTCTGAAAAATTTGGTGGCGGTTATGTAAATAATTGGACAACTAAAGAATTCTCAGAACATGTTAGAGGTAATGATACAAATGGTAAAATTCTTTTAGCTCGAGATCATGGTGGGCCTTGGCAAAATACAAAAGAGATTGATCAAAAACTTACTCTTTCCAATGCTATGGAGTCAGCGAAATCATCTTATCTTGCTGATATTGAAGCAGGATTTAAAATAGTACATATCGATCCAAGTGTTGATATACATGGATCACCAACACAGGATGAGATACTAGATCGTGTATTTGAACTATATGAATATTGTTGGGCACAATCCAAAAGATTAGGTGTTGACCTAATTTTTGAAATCGGCACGGAGGAACAATCAGGCAGTACAAATACAAAAGATGAGCTTGAATATACACTTACTAAAATTACTGAGTTTTGTAAGTCTAATAATATACCAACGCCAACTTTCGTTGTTATACAAACAGGGACTCGTGTAATGGAAACAAGGAATGTTGGTTCATTTGACACAGCACTACACGTAAAAGATGAATTAGCTGCAGAAATTCAAGTGCCGATGATGATAGAAATTTGTAATAAATTTGGAATAATGATGAAAGAGCATAATACTGATTATTTATCAAATGAAGCTCTGGAGTGGCATCCTAGACTTGGAATTCATGCTGCTAACGTCGCACCCGAATTTGGAGTAGCCGAAAGTAAAGCTTTTGCTGATATTTTACAAAAGAATAAAATGGATAACTTAGCTGAAGATTTCTTTCAAACCTCATATGATTCTAAGAAGTGGGAGAAATGGATGTTAGATGGTACGGAAGCTTCTGATAACGATAAATCTATAATTTCTGGTCACTATGTTTTCTCTACTCCAGCTTTTATGGAAATCAAGAAAAAAGCGGAAAGGGATTTAAATTCAAAAGGGATAAATCTAGATAGATATTTAACAGATGCCGTTAAAAGCTCCATATTCAGATATATGAAAAACTTCCGACTTGCATAGAGAGTAACGTTGAGTAGAGTCGCAACAATAATATTAAATAGAAATCTTCCAGAGGTTACTGATAAATTACATGACAGTCTACTTGAAAAAAATAACGCAATTAGTGATATGTATATAGTAGAAGCAGGCTCTGATTCAGATAATTTGTCAAAAAATACAACGTGGTATAATGACAGCCCTGATGTCATGAAAAATGGATTAAGATACAATAGAGGTATGAACTATGGTCTTTGTAAACTCATAGAGGAGAATAAATTTAAGACCTATGATGCATTTTTCTTTCTTACTAATGACATTGAATTTGAAGAAGCAAGTATTATTGAAAAGCTAATGCAGATAATGGATGAGCATCCACGGTTAGGAATACTCTCACCATGCTCTAAAAGATGGGGAGAAAGACTGCTTCTTCAAGATCAAAAAACTAAATATTTCTGGTTTATTCATCCAAATGCATTTCTAATGCGAAGAGAGTTTATTGAAGATATTTGTAATGTATCAGAGAAAAACTATATGAACTTTTTATTTGATGGTTCAAATTTTCGTGGCTATTTATCGGAAGTTGAGATTATCGCAAAAGCTTACGCTAATAATTGGGCTGCAGGTATTACAACTGAGGTTTGGTCTAATGAAAACGAATCTTATCTACTTAACAAGTCAGACCTTATAAAAACAGAAAAATATGAAGATAATTTAAAATTATATGTAGAGGAGGGTAAGAAGTGGATCAGGAATAAATACGGCTTTAATAGTCATTGGTCAATGCAACAGTATAGTAAGGATTTCTATGATTCTTTTTTCAAATTTAACCCGCAGTATAATAAATATAAAGTTTGAATACTTTAGGTAGAAAATATAATGGAACAGATTTTAGGCAATAATAAAGTTAAATCAGTTAATCTTGATAAAAACGGAAGAATTCTCCTAGGTACGGGTCCTTATGAATATTTTTGTTATGTTGCTAAAAAGAACACTGAGGTTGTATTTGATGAACTTTCATCGTTTACTCTTTACTTACTCGAAGCAGATGATATAACGCAAATATCAATTCAGAATGTTAATGAAAAGTTAAATGTGGGTGATAGCATTCAATTTGAAAATGAAATAGCAGATATAAAGATTCTAAATGGTTCTGCCAGTTTTCTTATAGCAGGTACAAAAAAAAGTCATCCAGACAAGAAAGGTATATTCTTTACCAAAAGCTCAGACTTATATCGAGTTGATAAGCCTTGGGGTCATGAATTATGGATCAATGGCGAGCACCCTTGCTACGCTTTCAAAGGAATTTTTGTCAAAGCATCTACAAAAACGAGCTTGCAATATCATAATATAAAGCAAGAGACAATTGTATTATTTGAGGGAGAGGCTTTGTTGTATTATAAAAAAAATGCATCAGTCCCGAATGATGATGTAACCTCTAACGATTTAGGGAATGTAAAACTTGCGCCTATTAGCAGCAACGATGTTCATCCTGGAACAATACATAGACTTGAAGCTTTAACAGATATTATGTTATTTGAAACATCCACTCCTCATCTTGATGATGTGATAAGAATTTCTGATGATAGTAACAGAAAAGATGGAAGAGTTGACTCAGAACACATAAGCTCTAAATCATAAAAAAATATGCAAAAGCATCCTCCAGTTTGTATACTTACTTCCGGAAAAGGATCAAGAATGGAGAGCATAACAAATTCTCTAAATAAAGCTCTCGTACCAGTAAATAATAAAGCTGCAATATCACATATTATTGAAAAGTTTCCTTCTGAAACAGAATTCATAATTGGCATAGGTTACCTTGGAAGCCAGGTAAAAGATTATCTAAACATAGCACATCCAGACAATGTTTTCAGATTTATAACAATAGATAATTATGATGGAGAAAAAAGTGGCCCTGGATATTCTTTGTTATGTTGTAAAGATTTTTTAGATGAGCCGTTTGTTTTCGTATCATGTGATACTTTATGGGAAGACGATATAGACAACGCATTTAAGGATAACTGGATGGCAGTTTCAGATGTTCCTGTAAATGAATCCAATGAGTATTGTAATTTAAAAATTCGAAATGGTTATGTAGAAGGAATAAAAGATAAAGTTCAAGTAGAAGATGAATCATATAAAGCATTTTGTGGCTTATGTTTTATAAAAGACTATAAGGTTTTTTGGAATGGATTGGCTAAAGACGAATTAATATCTGGTGAGCATCAAATATCAAATGGAATAATGTCATTAATAGACAACTGCAAAGTCATGAGTAGGAAAATAGTATGGACAGATATAGGAAATATTGAAAAGTATAAAAATGTGATTAAGAAGTATGATAATTTTGATTTTAGTAAAGTAAATGAAACTATCTATATTCTTAATAATAAAGTAATAAAGTTCTTTGCGGACAAAAATATAATAAAAAGACGTATAGAGAAATCAAAACTTAACCAAATTACCTTCCCTGAGATAATAGATGAAAAAGAGCAATTCTATTCATATCACTTTCAGACTGGTGAAACGTTATTCAAAGAAAATAATGAAACAATATTTAATAAATTATTAAGTTTTTTAGAAAAAAATTTATGGAAAAAAGTTGATATAGATAGGAACGTGCTAAAAGATACCTGTCATAATTTCTATTATAAAAAATCTATAGAGAGACTAGAATTATTCCACAGTAAGTATCCAAATTATGACCAAAATAAAAAAATTAATGGACAACATTTACCCTCAGTAGAGTCTTTACTTGACAGTATTGACTGGTCAAACATTGTTAATGGTGAGGCATATTTTATGCATGGTGATCTGCATTTTGAAAATATACTTTATAACTCAGAATTGGATACATTCAAATTGCTTGATTGGAGACAAGACTTTGGAGGCCATATTGAATTCGGTGACATCTATTATGACTTTGCTAAAATGTATAAGTCAATTATATTGAATGATGATTATATTAAGTTAAATCTATTTAGTTATTCAGAATCAGAAAATGAAATAACATTTGATTTTGCGCAAAGATTCAGCACGAAATCTTATCTCAGAATTTTTGATGAATATATAATATCAAATGGATTTGATTTACCTAAAGTGAAACTTTTAGTTGGTATCGCATATTTAAACATGGCCCCTTTACACCATCATCCTTTTGATAAAATGCTATTTTCACTATCACGATATTTTATTCACAATCATATTTATAAAAATTAGTAATTTAGTATTTTTTAAATAATGAAAAACTAATTTTATCAATTATGTAGAATATAAGATAATAAAGAAATGTTATTTTTGATTTAAAGCAATTACTTATAGATAGATTATCAAAATCATGCAAGTCATCACTTCTCTCTATTCGCCATGATAAAAAATGTCTTATATAAAATCGAGTGTATAAATAGGATAGATAACGCATCAAGTAGGTTATATTTTTATTCCTAAATCTACATGATCTAATGATTGTTTCTGTAGTATATATGGTGCTAGATATTTGTTTACTTCTAAGTTTAAGTGCCCATGCACCACCGTCGTGAATTCTGTAAACGAATGGCTTTTTATTCAAATAATAACCTTGTCCTTGGTTAAGTAAAATTAACAATAATGGCCAATCTCCAAGATGTAAGTTAAAAAAATATTCAGGTAATTCTATAAGGCTTGACCTTTTAAATATTACGGTTCCCATTTGAATGAAGTTACCTAAAGCTATGTGTTTAAATTCAAGTTTAAAGTTTTTATAAATATTCAATGGATTATTTATTAACTGGCCTTCTTTAAACATAAATGACCCAGAAGAAATGAAACTTTGATCATTACTATCTAAAAATTCAATTGCTTGATTGAAATAGTTGGATGAATTATAAAAATCATCCCCCTCTACAATAAGAACATAGTCGCCTTTAGATTTTTTAAGTAGATACTCAATATTTTTCAGTCCTCCTATATTTTTTTCATAATTATAAGTTTTAATGTTTTCATTTCTTAACTCTATGCACAGTTCTTTAATTATAGCTTCTGTATTATCAGTTGACTTATCATTACCAATTAAAATCTCAAAATCATGACTAACATGATTTAGACAATTGATGAGAGATCTAATACATTCGCTTATATAATCCTGGTGATTATATGTGGTAACAAGAATACTTAATTTCAAAATATTTACCTAATTATAATCTTTGTTGAGTATTTTGAATATACTACTAATACTATTTTGAGTAAGATGGATGTGAAAAGGAATACCCAGAGTTGTTCTAGCTAAATGGTCTGTGTTAATTAGTTTTTGGTTATTACGTAAATATTTTTTAAAGTATATATTATTGTGACATCCAGCTCCCCACCAATCTCTATATGCTATATTTTTATTAGAGAACTCTTTTTTGATCAAATTTTTTGTTTTCGTATTTTTGCATTTAATTGTGCAAGTTGAAGTTAGGTATTTTACACCCCAGCCTGAGGAAAACTTTATATAATTGGTGTTGAGCATCTTGATATACTGATTGGATTTTTTTTTATATTTCATTCTAATATCTTTCCAGCTGTCGATCATGCCTAAACCAACTGCGCAGTGAATTTCACTAATTTTACAGTTAATACCATGTTGCTTTGAGTCTCTTTGATTTTGAAACCCAAAGTTTGAGAATGACCGAGCTTTTGAAAGAAGCTTTTTGTTTGGAGAAGTAAATAATCCACCCTCACCAATACCAAAGATTTTTGTTGCATGTAAAGAAAATACTATATTTTGTTTCTTATTAAAACATGAATCAAAACCTGCAGCTGCATCTATAAGTACAGGAGTTTTATACTTATTTTGAAAATAGTTTGTAAGTTTATCATCTATAGGTTTACCAAAAGGCGCAACAAGCAAGATAACTGATGTTTTATTAATTACACTTTTAGGTACCATTTTAAAAGAATCTTCACCAGGATGCATTGTTTCTGGATCTATATCTATAAAATATGGAGTCATACCGGCGTTAATGATTGCTTGTACAGTGGCTACAAATGTCCAAGATGGGACAAGACAATAAGGCTTATTAACATCCTTTAATGACTGTAATGCAGCAATAATTGCGCTTGTTCCATTAGAAAATAATTCAATGTTTTGATCACTAATTTTGAAATGCTTAGAAAGCTTGTATTTAAACTTACTGTATAATGGTCCAAAGTTTGCATACCACATAGATCGATCAATATCTTTTAAGAAATTACTATATTTTTTTACTGGACAAATATATGGTTTAAATAATTGAATCATAGAAACAAATTAATTTTGTTTTTTAAATTCCTGAATGATAGATAGATGACAAGTATAAAAATAAAAAATGATGATAAACTAATAAAAAACAGTAAGCCATCAAAATCATTCGGATAAAATACCAAATAAACAGATTCAAAAATTATGTTAAAAGGATTTATTGTGATTAAGTATTTGAAATCAGTTTGAATATCTCTGATAAAATATACTACTGGTGATAACCAGAATAACATCTGCAGAAATATTCCTAAGATTCTGTCAAAGTCATCGAAAACAAAAGTTAATACTGAAATAAAGCTGGTAATAAAAAATAATATAAAGGTAAGAGAAGCAAGTAAGGTAATTATCAATATAAAGTGATAAAGTTGAAACTGAAATAGAATAGAGTAAATCAATATCAATATAATGCTGTTCAAAAGTTGCATTAATATCTCTGATATTATAACCGTTTCAACCCTCAAGTAGGAAGATTTAATTATCACACTATAGTTCTTGAGTGATGTTAATGATAATGATATCGAGTTGGCAATAAAAAAATAAAATACAACGCTAATAGCTTTTAATCCCGGTTGTGTAAATAAGTTTTCAGATGATATGAGCTTTCCTATGAAAAATTCTATTGATAGACTTGTAATGATGAGCGGTATCAATCCTATAAAAAATCCCATGGGAGTATTCTTCTTATGAAGTACAAATAGAAGGTTAAGGAATGATAAATTATAGTTCATAAAATTACTTCTTCAATCTCACTAGGACTTTTAATTCTTATAATTCTATCACAATGTTCTCTTAGAGTTTCCCTGTCATGAGATACAATCACTCCACAAGCAAGGCTTTTTAATTTTTCTCGCATTTTTAAAATTGATTTTTCCCTAAATTCACTGTCTCCTACAGAAAAAACTTCGTCCAGGAGTAAAATATCTTCTTTACCACGCATTGCTAATTCAAAAGCTAATCTCGATTTCATGCCCGAGGAGAGTGAGCGAAGTAGTGTTGTAGGCACTACATCTATTCCACAACTTTCTATAACATTATTTACAAAGTTACCCTCAATATTAAATCCGGAGGAGAAACTTATATTCCATAATTCTATATTTCTTTGAATGTTTAGATCCGGATGAAATGTGTGCCCTAGACCCAATAGTGGCAATACTTTGCCCTTAAAATTTATAGATCCTGACTTGATTGGTATTAAACCGGCTATTGCCGCAAGCAGAGTTGTCTTACCAATACCATTAGGACCTTCAATTCCAAGAATAGTAGATTCCTCAATCTGGAGCGAGAAATCATGAAAAAGAATTTTTTCTTCAGGAAGGATTTTACCTGTAAGAAGCATCTTTTTAAATCCAAAGATATCAGACTCTCTTTTATACAAATTTATAGTTATGTTATCTATTGATATTGTATGCATTAAATATTTTTCAGAGTTTTATTGCAGCTGGAGCAATAATCTTTGATCCTGATGGCACATTTCTTAAAACAACAGATCCAGCGCCAATCACACAATCATCGCCTATTGTTACTCCTTTCCCAATAACGGTTGATGGATGAATATAATTTCTATTCCCAATATTGCAGTTTCCATTAACTATCACATTTACTCCAATGTGGTTGAAATCACCAATCGTCGAATTATGTCCGATAATAGTCTGGCTATCAATAAAATTTCCATAACCTATACTAGTTAAGTTTGATACTTTACAGTAAAAAAAAATACCATCTTTAATATCTCCAAGCTCAGGAAAATTAACATCTACACGAAAGTCATGTATCTGCTCATAGTCTATTCCTTTTCCATTGATGAAATTTGATTTAAATGATGGGTCGCTGACACCTAAAAGAAATCTATTTTTTTTATCTTTCAGATTAATAGAATCTGGAGAAATAACATCTTGTTGCATTCTCCACTTTTTTAACATTTTTTTACATTCATCACGGTTCTCTTCTCTATCATCTATATAACCCATGAAGAAATTGCCCGTACCTGGAACATTTTTAAATCGAGCTCCTATGTCAATCGCAAATCCTGAAGTTCCAACTATCCAAATATCATTCATAAAGGACAACTATAACATTTTGATAATTATTATACAAAATATAAGGGATTGAGATATATTTTTTGATACATAAAGCTAATAAGCAGTAGACTTTAATCTTTAATGGTTTTATTTAAAAAGCTATATTTTTTTAATAAATAGAGAATCAAAAATGTAATAGCTTTGTGAACTTTCATAAGCCTTAATAAGAATCTTCCCCAGAAAGAAATAGTATACATTCGATGTATTGTATGGAATCTTTTAATCATTAAGTCATAATGTGTCTGTTTGTGACTAATAAGTTTCTGATTAACTATGGAAAAAGGATAGTTAGTCTGGATGTTCTCTAAAATAGAAAAATCTTCATTGTATATTTTACTTGCGGAGTAGTGAAGATTCATAAATAGTTCTTTTTTTTCTTGATTATTTAATGAATTTTCAGTTAGTGAGTAATATACCTCGATAGTTGTTGTGGAAGGTGATGTAGGTATATAATTCTCTATAACAAATGATTTTCCATTATCTGCACATGCTATATGTAAATTAGGATAAATAAAATAATTATAATAGCGTTGTTCGCATGGCCAATTGTTTATAAACCTTTTGTCCTCAAAAACTTCCTTAAGAGCTACATCAGGTCCTCCATAACTTGCATGCTCCAAAAACAAAAAGGTCTCAGGAATATCTTTTGCTATACCGGGCATTTCAAAGCTGATAGCATTGAGTAGTGTGTCTTTATGAATAAAATAAGGATGGAGTGAATCTCTTAAATTATCTTGCATGAGCTTCCAATTAAACCTTTTTGATACAGATTCTATTTTGTAATCACATATATACAGAGAGAGATCTGTCAAATCACTAATAAGCTTTCTGGAGAATTGCTTTTCTAGCTTAATAGGATTCTCATCAAAATTTATAAAAATTAATTTTCCTAATACTTTTATGTTTATTGAATATAAATTGCATTCATATTTTTTATCTATGAGAGGTTGATCTACACATTTACCCTTAAGGTTAAAGCTCCAGCCATGATATTGGCAACTAATATGATTTAACTCAGCATCGTTTAGTAATAATTTATTATGTCTGTGTGGGCATATATTTTTATAAGCAAAGTATTTTTCCTGATCTTTCACCAAAATAATGTTTTGATTGTTGATTTTTTTTAAAATGCAGTTTTTATCATTCAATTCTAAAGTCAGTCCTGCATATAGCCACAATTTATTAAATGTGTAGTTTAGCTCTCTATCAAATTGTGATTGTTGACTATAGTAAGAATTGTTCATCCAATTTTCACCCCAATACAAAAATATATGTAATTTAGCATGAATGATTTTAATGCTCAGAACAAGTAGTTTATTGTGCCGGAAAGAGGAATCGAACCCCCGACCTACGCGTTACGAATGCGGTGCTCTACCTACTGAGCTATTCCGGCCAGAATACTATCTATGAGTTGCTGATTATACTATCATATATCAATATCCATGAATATCTTGTTAAACAATATACCTGAAATATTATTTGAGGATTCAACAATAAAAAATCTTCTTGAAAAGAAAAATATTAAGAATAAATATTACGCCATTGAGATAAATAAAAAAATAATTCCTAAATCAGATCATGAGACATACGTTATTAAAGATGGGGATAGAATAGAAATTATTACTGCCATAGGAGGAGGTTAGATTTGAGTAAACTGATAATTAATAAAAAAGAATATTCTTCTCGATTAATTCTTGGAACAGGTAAGTATAAAGATTTTGATGAAACAAAATCTGCTTTGGAGTCAAGTGGCTGCGAGATGGTCACAGTAGCTGTAAGAAGAATGAATATTGGTCAAGATCATGATTCTAAAAATTTATTAGATTACGTTTCTCCAGATAAATACACAATTCTTCCTAATACAGCTGGTTGCTATACAGCTGAAGATGCAGTAAGAACCTGCGAGGTTGCAAAAGAATTATTGAACGGCGAAAAATTAATCAAGCTTGAAGTATTGAGTCGCAGTAAGACACTTTTTCCAAACATTATCGAAACAATTAAGGCTGCTGAAATGCTTGTAAAAAAAGATTTCAAAGTAATGGTCTATACAACAGATGATCCATTAGTTGCTAAAGAACTTGAGAATATAGGCTGTGAATGCGTAATGCCTCTGGGTTCAGCTATTGGTTCTGGAATTGGCATAATTAACGAATATAACATTAAAGAAATAATTGAAAACGCAACTGTTCCAATAATAGTTGATGCAGGTGTTGGAACAGCCAGTGATGCTTGCATAGCCATGGAACTTGGTTGTGACGGCGTCCTGATGAATACTGCAGTAGCACTTGCAAATGAGCCTATTCTAATGGCCAGTGCAATGAAAAATGCGATTAGAGCAGGAAGAGATGCATATCTTGCAGGTAGAATGGAAAAAAAACAGTATGGTAGTGCGTCATCACCGTCTGAGGGTTTAATCACTGATGATTAGACCGATATTTTACAAATCATTTAGATCAAGAAATTTTAATCAGTTAGAAGAATCACAAGAACCATTAGACTTTACTAATCTACCTTCAAAAAATCTTATTATAGATATTGGTTTTGGAACTGGCGAATCGACTATTGCGCTTAGTAGCATGTTCATCAATAGTATTGTTTGTGGGATTGAATGTTATAAACCAGGTGTAAAAAAACTCATGGATAATAATATTTATGTTAAGTATGGAGATGCCATGGAAGTGATAGAAAAAATAAAACCAGAATCAGTTTCAAAGATATATATGTTGTTCCCAGATCCTTGGCAAAAAATTAAACATAGAAAAAGAAGGCTATTAAATGACTATTCATTTTCAATAATTAATAAAATTCTTATCAGTGGTGGAATTTTTCATTTTGCTACAGACAACATCAACTATGCTTTTCAAGCAAGAGGAATAATAAAGAATATTTCACACAACAATATAAAGTTCTCTGGTAATAGAGGTTTAAGGCCTATTACTAAATATGAAGTTAAAGCGAAGATGAAAAAAAACTTTGTTTTTGATTTAATCTATACTAAGAAGTAGCTGGCTTTTTTTCTACAATTAGAGACAGTAAAAAGCCAAAAATTATGCCCGTCCATATATGAGTGTTGATACCTGAAAAAATTTCTAAAGATAATATTGGAAATATTAGTGTACTTAGGAATGTTGCCCAGCACACTATTCCTTTGCCTTTATCACTTTCTAGAAGTTCTCTCATTTTTTTAACTTTTATTAATGGTACAACTGCAAATATAACAATAATTCCTAATGTTGCTTTAGGCAGGTCAAATAATAGCGGTGTGGCATATAGTAGTGTCAGCATCACAATCAAAGTTGTTGTAATGGATGATATTGGGCTGTAAGAACCAACCGATTCATTAACTGCAGATCTAGAAAATGATCCTGAGACTGGATATGTGCCAGATAGACTAGATGCTATATTGCCTAATCCTTGCCCAAATAATTCTTGGTTTGAGTTAACCGGAGTAGGATATTTATATAGTTCAACACCTTTTGAGTTCTTAACTGCTTCTTTTTGCTCAAGTTGGCGTGCTATAGCAATCGCCTCCATGAATCCAACAAAACTTATGATTACCGTATGTATCACAAACATAAAAATAAGATTAGGATTAAGGTCAAATCCTTGAAAGGAAAAACTAGGCAAACCATCAGGAATGCTTCCAACGATAGGTCCATTATAATCATAGTTTTTTGATAATAGTATAGTGACAACTACTGCTGTGAGCACAGCGATGTTGCCCAGAAATTGATATCTTGTAAGTTTATTTTTAAATATATATAAAATTGCAAGTGCTACAAACGACATAGAGACTGCATATAAATTAATTGGTGTACTATCTAGAAAATCGTTTATAGCAAGTAAATCCAAGAGAGATACTTTACTTAAACCAAAGACCTTGCTTAATTGAGAACCTGCTATGATTAACGCAGCTGCCGAAGTAAACCCTAAAATCACATGTTCTTTTAATACTATATCAATTAATTTCCCAGCTTTAGCCAAAGAGAGCGTAATTTGAAATATTCCTACACTAAGCGCTAACATAATTGCGATAGGCACGTAAAGAGTGCTGTCTCCCAAAGATAATGATGTGACAGCTACAGCTGTAAGTAAGCTCACCATTGCTACCGGTCCTGTAGCAAGGTACCTTGATGAACCAAAAAAGGCAGCGATTGCAACTGGTATAAAGGATGCATAAAGGCCGTAAACTGGATCCAAATTTGCAAGAGTGGCATAAGCCATGGATTGAGGAATTATTATCATAGCTATAGTAGTCCCAGCTATGATATCTCTTGTAAAATACTCTTTTTTAGACAAGGCATCAGGTAGCCATGATGTAAAATTTAGAAATAGAGATTGGATGTATAGTAAGTAGTTAATGTCTAAGCCTCGTGACTATCATGGATTGTGAGTATAGTATAAACATAACAGATCATTTTCAAGAGTATTTAACTAGTATAGTAATCATTTTATGTAAATATAATCTATATGATGAATATAACACCGGTAATACTATGTGGAGGTAGTGGCACTAGATTGTGGCCTCTAGCTAGAGCTGATTATCCTAAACAATTTATTAAGCTAGAAGATAATGTCACGTTATTTCAAAAGACCCTTAATAGGGTTAAATTGCTTGCAGAAAAAAATAATAATATCAATAAAGTTATAATTCTAGCCAATGAATCCCATCGGTTTTTAGTAATAGAGCAGTTAAAGAACATAAAAATAAATGTAAAAATACAGATTATATTAGAGCCCTGCTCACTTAATACTGCACCTGCTCTTACGCTAGCAGCAAATGCATCGCCTGATTCAACGTTAATGGTTTTTCCATCTGATCAATACATAGAAAATGACAAGATTTTCGTTGATTGTATGCAAGATTCAATAAATGAAATTAAAG
>Ga0181552_10001912_pt1 | contig 15672 bp, 26 predicted proteins | sample 011ome_18_FD_130583 | JGI IMG/M metagenome (GOLD analysis project Ga0181552, IMG submission 130583) | Coastal salt marsh microbial communities from the Groves Creek Marsh, Skidaway Island, Georgia - 011501BT metaG (megahit assembly) | ecosystem: Environmental > Aquatic > Marine > Intertidal...
TAAGTTTTTTTAATTAATCCACTTATATCAATATAGCGGTCATTTAATTCAACTTTAGTAACCTCGCCGATTTTAAATCCAGCAATTTTAACAGGTGCCCCTACTTCAATACCTTCAGCATAGTTAAATGATGCTTTAAATTTAATTGAATCGTTAAAATTAATATTAAAATAAATTAAATACAAAAAAAAGATTAATGATAAGGATATTAACCCAATATAAAAATGATATTTAGTAGTGAAAATATCTAATTCAGGAACTACTTTGGTTGCCAACTATTGTAACCTTTAGTTGATGCATTTTTATGTTTAACAATATGTTTTTGTACACGTTGTTTTACTAAACCAGTAAGGTTATCTTTACTGTCTTGGAATTCAGGATTTTCATTAGAGGTATTGTGTAACCAATTATGAAAGTTGGTAGGAAGAGAGTCAGGACCAAATCCCTTTGCATAAATAACCCATCTTTTTAATGAATTTTTTTTTTCTTGATAATATTTATTACCTAGCGAATCAACACCAAGAAGTTTACCATTAAGGTAAGAGTATATTTTAAAACCCAAAGACATGATTTATTTTAGCAAATAATTTAATGATTAGAATAATACTTTTTTTATTTGTATTTATAATTGCCAATTTATCACATCAGCTAAATGCCAAGATAGCTAGTGTTATTGGGAATCCAACAAATGGTGAAATTTTTTTTGAAGTTAATAAAGATACAAAAAACTACCCTGCTTCCCTTACTAAACTAATGACATTATATATAGTATTCGACAAAATTAAGACTAAAGAAATTAATCTTGATGATAAAATATATTTTTCTAGAAAAGCTACTCAACAACAACCATCTAAATTGGGATTACAGGAAGGCGATTTTATTCTTTTAAAAGATGCAATCAATGCCTTGATCGTCAAGTCAGCAAATGATGTAGCTGTTGCTGTTGCTGAAAAAATTTCTGGAAATGAAGATAATTTTATAAATCTCATGAACACCTATGTAAACAAAATGGGTTTAAAAAATACTCATTTTGCTAATCCTCATGGTTTGCCAAATAAATCAAACCTATCTACCGCTTATGATATATTCATATTAAGTTCAAATTTAATAAACAATCATCAAGAATTTCTAAATTTATTCGCTCAAAAAAAAATAAAAATTAAAAATCAAACTTACACAACCCATAATAAGCTTATGCTTAATCATTCAGAGTATATTGGTCTCAAAACTGGTTATATTAGGAAATCAGGTTTTCAAATTTCCTTACTTTCAAAAATAGATAATCAGCTACTTCTGGGTGTATATTTTGGAGGAAATTCTGCAAAAGAAAGAGATAATAAAATTCATTTTCTTATGGGTAAATATTCAAAAAAATCGGAAGTTAAAAAAGATGATAATTCAAAATCAACAAAGGGTGACTATTATGTTCAAACCTCTTCTTTTAAAAAAATTAGTCAATCAAAAAAATTTATAACAAATTTAAATAATTCAACAAAAATATTAGAAAATTATGAACATGATATAATTAAAAAAGGTATGTATTTTGTAACTGTTATTGAAAACTTAAATAAAAATAGTTCTATGAGTCTTTGTGATAAATTAAAAACTAAAAAATTAGACTGTATTGTTAAAGTCAATTAATTCATGAATATCAAGTTCATATTTGGATAAAATATTAATTAATTTCTCTATCTCTTCTTTAAATGATAATTTAATAAAGTGCTCTAATCTAAATACCAAACAATTTTGAGTATTTGAGGCTCTGATTAGAAACCAGAAATCTTTCCCTTCAAGTCTAATACCATCAATTGTCAAGGTTGTGTAGTCTTTACTATTATAAATAACTCCAATTTCCTCCATAATAGAATGTAATGTGGTCACTTTTTTATCTTCACTTACATATAATTTTATCTCGGGAGTCGTTAATGAATTTGAATAAGGTTTAGTCAATTGACTTAATTTTTTTTTATTCATATTTATTAGTTCTATAAGCTTTAAAGAGGCATAAATAGCATCATCATACCCGTAATAGTCATATTTATAAAATATATGACCGCTCATTTCTCCTGCAATATCTGCTTCCTCTTTTTCTATCATTTCTTTAATTAAAGAGTGTCCAGTTTTAGAAATCAAAATATTTACATTGTTTTGTTTAAGAGTATCAAATAATATTTTACTACATTTTATATCTGCTATTGCAGTGAGATTTTGTTTCTTTTTGGAAAGCTCGAGTGTGAGTAATAAAAATATGATATCTGAGTATACTAAATTTCCATTATCATCAATTACCCCTACCCTGTCGCCATCTCCATCAAAAGCAATTCCCAAATCATAATTATGACCCTTAATAAAATTAGAAATTTGCACTACATTTTTTAAAACAGTAGGATCTGGATGGTGATTGGGAAACTCACCATCAATGGTTCTATTTAAAATATAATGCTCGCCACCAATCTTATCTAAAATTTTGTGTATAATTGATCCTATTGCTCCATTACCAGGATCCCATACTATTTTTAAATTATTAATATTTTTAAATTTAGATAATATTTTATTTGAATAGATTTGAATTGCATCATGGAAACTCAAAATACCCTTAGATGCTGGAATTTCTATAGAATCAACATTATTAAGGTTTTTAATATCACTTCCAAAAAAAGGTTTGTTAAAAAGTGTTATTTTGAGACCATTATATTCTTTAGGGTTATGAGAGCCTGTGATCATAATTGAGTTGGGTATAGATAAATTTTTGGACATAAAGTAACTAACGGGCGTGGGCACTAAGGAGATATCTTCAACATCTATACCATAGGATATAAATTTATTGATTAGCGTATTTTTAATTTGAAGTGAAGACTCTCTTCCATCATGACCAATAATCAATTTTTTATGATTATTAGATATTAATAAAGATGAAATCTTAGATGCAATCAAACTAATATCACGAAGTGTTAATGAATTATTGAAAATTCCTCTAATATCGTACTCTCTTAAAATTTCAGGATTTATTAAATTCATAGTTTTAAAATAAATGATGCGATAGATAGAAATGATAAAAACCCAAAAACATCAGTAAAAGTAGTTAAAATTATTCCAGATGCTAATGCAGGATCTATTTTTAGTTTATCTATAGTTACAGGAATTATTATTCCAACTAAGCAAGCAAAACCCAAATTAACTAAAATAGCTAAGGAAATTGCAAGCGCCAAAATAATATTGTCAAACCAAAAGTATGCAATTCCTCCCATAATTATAGAGAGTGCAAATCCATTTATTGAGCCAATTAAAAATTCTTTAATAATCAAATTAAAATAATTTGAATTATTTATATCTTTTGTAGCAATGGCTCTTACATAAATAGTCATAGCTTGTGTGCCTGCATTCCCGCCCATAGATGCAACTATAGGCATTAAAACTGCAATTGCGATCATTTGCTGTAATTGGTCAGAATAGATTCCAATTACCCAAGATGCTAATATCGCAGTTAAAAGATTTAATCCTAACCAAATAAACCTAGTAGATGCAGAATTAACGGCCCCTTTGTAAAAGTCATTAACAAATAGTCCTCCGAGTTTTTGAATATCATCCTCTGTCTCTTCATGAACAATATCTACAACGTCATCAACAGTGATAATACCTATCATTTTTTTATTATCATCCACAACTGGAGCGGAAACTAAACCATACTGCCTAAATGTATAAGCTATTTCCTCAATTGGCTCTGTCGATGATATAAGATGTATATTTGAAATTAATATATCAGTTAATTTTTTATTTCTATTTGTCCTTAATACTCTTCCGGACGGTATATACCCAATTGGAACACCATCATCGTTTAATATAAAAATATTATAAAAATCTTTTGGGCCCCTTTTTGAGGTTCTTAAATAGTCTATTAAAGAACCTACATTCAAATTAAATTTAACCGCCAAAAAATCAATATTCATAATCCTTCCAGCAGTGTCTTCAGGATATTGTAAGCTCTTTTCAATTCTAGATCTTTGTTGGGAACCTAAATTAGTCAAAATTCCTATTAATTCCTTAGTTTCAAATTCACTAAGAATTTCAACAGCATCATCTAAATCTAAATATTTAATCAGATTGATTAATTGGTTTTTTGGAATAAAACTTAAAATCTCCTCTCTGTTTTCCTCTCTTAAATATGCAATAAAATCAGGGTGAAAAAATTTAGTATGTGTTTTTAAAATGTTATGTTGAATAGATTGAGGTAATTTTTCAATACTATCTGCCTGATCTGCAGGGTGTAGCGTTTCTATAGACTTGATATAATCTTTTTTATTAAAATTTAACATTTATAATAAATAAATATGGTGCGGACGAGAAGACTCGAACTTCCACAGGATAACATCCCACAGCGACCTCAACGCTGCGCGTCTACCAGTTCCGCCACGTCCGCAATAATTACAATGTTAATTAATAAACAATGATAAAAATAAAACAACTAAAAGGATTACAAGACTATGAAGATACATTTATTAAAATGGAGAATGCGGTTACAAAGGTAGTTCAAAATAAAATAAATGATCAGATATGGTTTTTAGAACATAAAGATATATATACAGCAGGTAGTTCCGCTGAAATAAATATTAAAAATTGGAGTAAAAAATTACCTAAAATAATTAAAGTTAATAGAGGCGGAAAAGTGACATATCACGGTCCAGGACAAATAGTTATTTACCTAATAGTAAATTTAAAAAAAAGAGGAATGGGACTTATAGATTTTATAACAAAATTAGAAGAAATATGCTTAGAGGTATTTTATAAAAACAAAATAGAATTGGTATCAAAAAAGGAGAAAAATCGAGGCTTGTGGCTTAAAAAAAGAGATATTATAAAAAAAATAATTTTTATTGGCCTTCGATACTCTAAGGGGGTTGTCTACCATGGTCTTTCAATCAACTTTAATGTTGACTTAAATTTATTTAGAAAAATCAATCCATGTGGTTTAGATATTAATGAAATTAGCAGTCTCGATGAACTAGGTATTAAATATAATAAGAAAAAAATTATTAAAGATTTAAAAAATTCTCTAAAAGCTAATTTTTGATAGTGGAATTCTAAATTTATAAAAATTATCTAAATAATTAAACTTTAAAGAGATGGAAATTAAATAAAGTTTGTTATTCCGTATATCATTAAATTTTTTATCACCTACAATAGGGTTATTATTTAAATAAAATTGCAACCTTATTTGATGTTTTTTTCCTGTTAATAATTGAATAAAGTAAGTTGGCAAATCATTTAAATTATTAATTTTTCTATATCGGAGTTTTAAAATTTTATTTTCGTTATTTGTATTAACTAAAAGAGAAGTGCTTTTTTTAAAATATTCATGAGTGACAGCTATATAATATTTAAAAATTTTTTTATTTATGAACAAGTATGAAAAATCACTAGCAACCATTCTATTTTTTGCCAATATCATTAAACCAGATGTATCTTTGTCTAACCTATGGACTATATAAAGCTTAATATTTAAAATAGACTCATATAAATCTTTGATGGAAGTATTAATTTTTGATCCACGTTGGGAGGCATAGCCAGAAAGCTTGTTTATTATAATAAAGTGCTCATTTTGAAAAAAAATATTATTTAATAATATTTTTTTTTGATTTTCGTTTATTTTTATTGAATCAAAGGTTGGACTTTCTGAAGTTAAATTATAATAAATATAAATAATATCACCTTTTACTAAGGGAGTATTAGATTTAGACTTTTTGTTGTTTATTTTAATCTTGTATTTTCTTATGAGTTTTTGAATTAGGGAGATTGGTACAAACTCAAAATGTTTGAGTAAAAACTTGTCTAAACGGTTATGATTTGATTCAACTTTAATATGCAATTTTTAAACCTAGTATGTAAAAAATATAGAAGAAGATAAATGATGTGAATATATTTAATACAAAATAGATTAATGCCTTTATCAGTGATTGATCTGATATTAGGTTAAATATCTCTACATTAAATGCAGAAAGCGTTGTGAAACTGCCAAATAAGCCTACATAAAGAAAAATATAAAATTGTCCCTCAACTTTATTTAAAAAAAATCCAGCTAGGGATGAGCCTAATATATTAACAAATGTAGTTGATAAAGGTATACCTAGAAAGTTAAATTGATTTAAATAGAATAAATACCTAAGGGATGATCCTATTATAGCACCCATTAAAAGTGCCAGATAGGAATTCATTATGGAAAATTAAGTTATTTTACAAATTGAATTATACTAGTATGAGCGAAGTCACCAAAACGGTTACCTTTTTTAATTATTCTAGTATAACCACCATTTCTATTTTTTTGTTGAATAGAAATTTCATCAAATAGTTTTTTACAAGCTTCTTCATTGTTAAATAACTTTGAAAGTATAAATCTTTTATTACTTAAATTATTTACTTTTGCTTTAGTAACTAACTTTTCAACGAATGGTCTTAACTCTTTAGCTTTTTCTGTTGTAGTCGTGATTGTTTCGTGTTTAATTAAGCTAATAGAAAGATTTTTCAACAGAGCAAGTCTGTGAGATGAAGTTCTATTAAGTTTTCTTTGTTTTAAACCGTGTTTCATTATACTTTAAATGGATCCTCATACTTTTTAGATAATTCTTCAATATTTTCTGGAGGCCAACCTGGTAAATCCATTCCCATTGACAAATTCATATTTAAGAGAACTTCTTTTATTTCATCTAGAGATTTTCTTCCAAAGTTTGGAGTTCTGAGCATTTCACCTTCAGTTTTCTGAACTAAGTCTCCGATGTAAAAGATATTATCATTTTTTAAACAATTAGCTGAACGAACAGATAACTCTAACTCATCCACTTTCTTTAATAAGTTTTTATTGAATTGAGGTTCTTTTGATGACTGTAGTTTTTTTCGATCGTCTTCAGAAGGCTCTTCAAAGTTAATAAATGGTTTTAGTTGATCTTGAAGAATTCTAGCGGCAAGAGCGGCTGCATCATCAGGAGAAACAGTGCCGTTTGTTTCAATATCTAAAATAAGTTTGTCATATTCTGTATCTTGTCCAATTCTTGAGTTTTGAACATTAAACGTTACTCTTTTTACAGGGCTAAAGGTTGCGTCTAGCATAATTTGACCAACACTTTTGTTCTCATTGTCTTTATTTTTTTCAGCTGAAATATACCCTTTATTTACATCCAAGAAGATTTCCAAGTTTACTTCACGATTTGAGTCTAAGTTCATAATAACTGCATTTTTGTCTACTATTTCTACTTCTGGATTTTCGTCAAAATCAGATGATAATACTTCTTTAGGACCCTTAACATTAAGAGTTAATTTTTGTGTATGACTACTCTTGGAGTTAAAAGTAACATTTTTTAAATTCATAATAATATCTGTAACGTCTTCTCTAACGCCTTCAATTGTTGAAAATTCATGCAATACACCATTAATTTTAATTGAAGTAATTGCAGTTCCCTGAAGAGACGATAGAAGAACTCTTCTTAGAGCATTACCAAGAGTGGTTCCAAATCCCTTCTCCAGTGGCTCGATAACAACAGTTCCGAATTTTTTATTATCACTAATCTTATAGTCAACCTTGTTGGGTTTAACTAATGTTATCCAATTATTTTCAATCAATTTATACTCCTATTAAATAATTATACTCTTCGTTTTTTCTTAGGTCTGCATCCATTATGAGGAAGCGGTGTAACATCTTTAATGTTATTAATTATGAAACCAATATTTTGTAGTGCCCTTAATGCGGATTCTCTTCCGCTACCTGGGCCTTTCATTAAAACGTCTAACTTTCTTAAACCATTGTCATATGCTTTTTTACCAGCAGCGTCAGTAGCAACTTGTGCAGCATAAGGTGTGGACTTTTTTGATCCCCTAAACCCCATAGCGCCGCTGGAGGACCATGAGACAGCATTTCCGCTAGTATCAGAGATCGTTACAATTGTATTATTAAATGAACTTTTGATATGAACGACGCCATTTTGTCCATAAATCTTTTTTGATTTTTTTTTATCAGTTGTTTTTTTTTCAGTCTTTGCCATGTTAATTAAAAATTATTTAGTTACTTTCTTCTTACCTGCAATAGCAACCGCTTTGCCTTTCCTTGTTCTTGCATTTGTATGAGTTCTTTGTCCTCTAGTTGGAAGTTGCTTACGATGTCTTAATCCACGATAACAACCTAAATCTTTAAGTCTCTTAATGTTTTGTGAAACTGTTCTTCTAAGGTCACCCTCTACTGTATAATTATCTTCAATAGATTTTCTAATTTTGGCAATATCATCTTCAGAAAAATCTTTAATGCGTTTAGTGTGATCTAATCCATTAGAGGATAAGATGTCCATTGCAAATTTTGGACCTATTCCATGTATATAAGTTAACGAAACAATAGCTCGTTTGTTAACTGGTAAATTTACTCCTGCTATTCTTGCCAATTGAGATCTCCCGAAGCAGTGAAATTAATTAAAAAGTTTTTAAAAGTCAATACAAAATACCTTAATTTATTCCAAGTTTTTCAATAATTTTTTGAGTAATTGTCTCAATTTTATCATTTGCAGATATATTAATAATAGAAGTAAATTTTCTGAGTGTATTTACAATATCTTCATGTGATTTTTTATAGATACCTAACCTTTTATCAAAAACTTTGTCATCAGCCCTGGTTTCCTCTTGGGTTCGTTTAGCGATTCTAAGTTTTAATTCTTCATCATTTACTTCAAAATTAATAATATGTATTTTGACTTTAGAAATAATACTCATAAGTGCCTCAGCTTGGATTGAGCTCCTTGGAAATCCATCGATAAGAATATCTTCATTGCCAAGAGACTCTATTTTTTCCTTTAGAACAGAAATAACTGTTTGATCTTCTATTAAATCTCCATTATCCATTTTTTTCTTTATATCCAGCCCTAAAACACTTCCATCGTTAGATTTAGCTTTCAAAAGTGTGCTTACGGTTAGAATATTTAAATTTGGAAGATAGTTATCTTTTAAAATTTTAGCTTGTGTGCCCTTCCCACATCCGGGAGGGCCAATAAATACTATAACCATTTACTTCTATAGAGTTTGTTTTTACTTAGCATTTTCTCATATTGAGATGAAAATAAATGAGTTTGAATTTGAGAAAAGAAATCCATGGCAACTACGACAACTATAAGAAGGCTAGTACCCCCCAAATAAAAAGGAACTGAAAGCTTAGCAATTAAAAATTCAGGCATTAATGCTATTAGCCCTAGATATACAGCTCCAACAAATGTTAGTCGATAAATAACATGCTCTAAGTAATCAGCGGTTTGTTCACCGGGTCTGTATCCAAGTACAAAACCTCCGTAATTTCTTAAGTTGTCTGCTTGCTCTTTTGGGTTGAAAACAATGCCAGTATAAAAAAAAGCAAAGAAAACTATAAGTAAAAAGAAAAAAATCATATAGAGCGGTTTTCCATGAGCGAGGTAAAAACCTAAACTTGACAGAAAGCCGTTTCCATCAGAGGAAAAATTTGAGATAGTATTAGGAAACAACAGAAGTGATGAAGCAAAAATCGCAGGTATAACACCAGCAACATTCACTTTGATTGGTAAGTAGGATGATTGACCACCGAACACCTTATTGCCCACTTGTCTCTTTGGATATTGAACCAAAAGCCTCCTTTGTGCCCTTTCGACAAATACGATAATAACTATAAGTATCAATAAAACAAAAATGATAAATAAAATGGCTATTGCAGAAAGTGCCCCTGTTCTTCCAAGTTCAAAAGTATTAAATATAGCGAACGGTAGGTTTGCCACGATACCAGAAAAAATAATAATGGAAATTCCACTACCAAAACCATGTTCTGTAATTTGCTCACCAAGCCACATTAAAAAAACAGTACCCGAAGTCATGGTAATTACAGCTGATAACTGAAAGAAAAACACACTGCCAAGTGTAGGGTCAACCGTATCTGAAAGATTTAAAATACCATTAGAGATTCCATAACTCTGGAATAATGCCAATAGAATTGTTAAATACCTTGTATATTGTTGTAATTTTTTTCTACCATTGGTACCTTGTTCTTTTAAAGCCTTTAAACTATCAAAAGATGATTGCATTAAAGTCATTATGATAGATGCAGAAATGTATGGCATCACACCAAGTGTAAAAACTGACATTCTCATTAAGGCACCACCTGAAAACATGTCAAAAATACCAAGAATTCCGTTTTGATGTTGAGCAAAAATTTGTTCTAAAACAGCAGAGTTAATCCCTGGGACGGGAACATAAGTTCCAAGGCGATAGACTACGATAGCAAATAAAACAAAACCTAATTTTTTGAATAAACCAGAGCTTTTGATTGCTTCATTATAATCAATATTAGGAACTTTAGTGTTCATAAAATTTTAGTCTAAGCTATTGATCCGCCTAAAGTTTCAATTCTCTTTTTTGCACCTTCGGTAAATTTAAAATCTTTAAATTGAAGTTTTTTGTTAAACTGAAGAGAGTCAATTAATTTAACTGTTTTTGTTTGATCTTTTTTCTTCAAAAAACCTGATTCAATTAAAATCTTCATATCAATAACTGTATCTTCATTAAACTTATTGAAACTTACTAGAGAGATAGCTACAACCTTAGATTTTACTTTTTTTAGAGAATTAAAACCTCTTTTAGGTGTCTTTCGATAGATTGGCATTTGCCCACCTTCAAAATTTCTTACGGCTACACCTGATCTAGATTTTTGACCTTTATGACCTCTTCCTGCTGTTTTACCCAGGCCAGATCCACCACCTTTGCCTTTTCTTTTTCTTTGTGTTTTTCTTTGTTTAATAAGTTCGTTAATCATTTTTAATTTTCTCTTTTGCTTATAACAGTATTGATCTCTAAGTTTCTTCTAGCTGAAACAGTTTTTGGTGTGTTGATCATTTTTAATGCTTTAAGAGTAGATCTAACAATATTGTGTGGGTTTTTTGTACCAATTGCCTTTGAAACAACATCAGAAATGCCCAAGGCTTCGAATATTGCTCTTGATGGGCCACCAGAAATAATACCAGTCCCCTTGGGAGCTGATCTTAAAATAACTGTACTTGAGGAAAATTTAGCTTTGATGTCATGGTGTATTGTCCTACCTTCTCTTAAAGGAACTCTTATCATGGTTTTTCTTGCTTCTTCGGATGCTTTTCTAATAGCTTCTGGTACCTCTTTTGCTTTACCAGATCCAAAACCTACTCTACCTTGACCATCGCCGCTTACTACTAACGCAGCAAAACCAAATCTTCTTCCGCCCTTAACAACTTTTGAAACTCTTCTGACTGAAATTAATTTCTCTATTAAGTCTTTATTAGTACTATTATCTAACATTAAAACGATAATCCCTTTTCTCTAGCTGCGTCAGCTAAAACCTTTAGCCGACCGTGATATTTATATGGGCCTTTATCAAATTTAACTTCTTTAATGCCCTTTTCAATTGCTATTTCAGCAATTTTATGTCCAACAATTTTAGCAATATCGATTTTTTTTTGTCCGTCTGTTTTAGTTATTTTAACAGAAGAAAATGAACAAATAGTCTTATCATTTTCTTCAGTTAATACAGATGCATATATGTGCTTTGAGGATCTAAAAACAAGTAAACGAGGTTTTTTAATCATTTTTAATTTTTTTCTAATTCTTGTTTTTCGTCTATCTGATCTAAGATTGTCTTTAAGCATTATTTCTTCTTACCTTCTTTTCTGTAAATTTTTTCACCTTCGTATCTCACGCCTTTGCCTTTATAAGGTTCGGGTTTGCGATAACTTTTAATTTCAGCAGCAGTTTGGCCGACTAATTGTTTACTAGTTCCCGAAACAGTTACAGATGTGTTTTTCTCAACAGTGATGGAAATACCATCAGGAATTTTAAAGTTAATATCATGGCTATATCCTAAAGATAATACAAGTGTTTTACCGCTTACATTAGCTTTATAACCTGTTCCAACTAATTCTAATTTTTTCTCAAAGCCCTTTGAATTCCCAATGATTTCATTTTTAACATTTGCGTATACTGTTCCCAGTAGGGCTTTATTTTCTCCAGTGAACTGTAATAAATTATCTTTTAAATCAATATTAATACCATTGGGGACAAAGGTAGATGATTTACCAAGTTTACCCTCAAAATTAATAGTATTATCAGACAATGATACTTTAACATCACTAGGTATATTTATTGGGTTTCTTGCTAGTCTAGACATATTTAAAAAACGCTTATTAGCACTTCTCCACCAATTTTTTGATTTCTAGCATCTGCGTCAGTCATAACACCCTTAGATGTAGAGAGGATCGTTGTCCCCAGTCCACCGATAGTTTTTGGAATATCGTTAACCTGACTATATACCCTACAACCTTGTTTAGTAATTTTTTCAATTTTGTTTATTAGTGGGGACCCTTTGAAATACTTTAAAGTAATTGATAAGTCTTTTTTCTTGTCACCTATAATTTCAAAATCCTCGATATAGCCTTCTTTTTTTAATACACTACAAACGTTAACATTTAAATTAGAGAAAATAGCCTTAACAGAGACTTTATTTGCTTTTTGACCATTTCTAATTCTTGTAATCATATCTGCCAAAGTATCGCTCATTTTACCAGCTCGCTTTCGTTAAACCAGGGATTTGACCTTTACCAGCCATATCTCTTATTGCTATTCTTGATAAATTAAATTTGCTGTAAACACCCCTAGGTCTTCCAGATAGAAAGCATCGATTTCTATATCTTATTCTAGATGAGTTCCTAGGAAGCGCATCTAATTTAATTTGAAGTTTAATTCTATCTTCAAATTTTAGTTCTTTATTTAAAAGCTGTTTTTTTAAATTTGATCTTTTCAATTTAAAGTTATCAATTAATTCTTGACGATTTTGATTTTTTTGTATTGCGCTTTTTTTTGCCATGGTTAATTATAAAATGGAAAGTTCATTAATTTTAAAAGTTCATATCCTTGTTGATCGTTTGTTGCTGAAGTGACAATAGTGATATCAAAACCGAAAAGATTTTCAACATTTTCAACGCTAATTTCTGGGAAAATTATATGATCCTTAATTCCAATTGTTAAGTTACCCTGCCCATCAAATGATTTTTTTGAAAAACCTCTAAAATCTTTTATTCGAGGCATGGCAATATTTACTAAACGATCATAGAATTCAATCATAATATTCTTTCTTAAAGTAACTGAAAGTCCAACTGGCATTCCTTTTCTAATTTTAAATGTCGCAATAGCTTTTTTTGACATTCTAACAACAGGAGTTTGACCAGTTATTAGTGATAAATCTTTTTTCATTTTTTCTATGGCTTTGTTGTCTTCTTTAATCTTACCAATACCAGCGTTTAGAACAATTTTTGTAATTTTTGGTACTGCTAATTTATGCTGAATATTAAGATTTTTTGCAAGTACATCAGCTACATTAAATATATCTTGAAGTGAGCCGCTCATTAATAATTTTCTCCAGAGGTTTTTAATATTCTAATTTTTTTTCCATCTTCGATTTTAAAACCAATTTTTGATGATTTTTTTGTTTTTGCATCGTAGGCAAGTATATTTGAAATGTGTATTGGCATTTCTTTATTGATAATACCGCCTTTTGACTCCTGTGAAGGTTTTTGGTGTTTCTTTGAAATATTTATTCCAGTAATAACGACTTTATCTAGATCATTTATAACTTTTGAAATTTTACCAATTTTTCCTTTATCTTTACCTGTTTTAACAATGACTTCATCACCTTTTTTATATTTTTTGATCATTATAATACCTCAGGAGCTAAACTTACAATTTTCATCATATTAATTTTTCTTAGCTCTCTTGTAACTGGTCCAAATATTCTTGTTCCTATAGGTTCATTTTGTTTATCTAGTAAAACTGCAGCGTTTGAGTCAAATTTAATAGAAGTACCATCATCTCTTATTAAGGGTTTTTTTGTTCTAACTATAATTGCTCTTTGAACCTCGCCCTTTTTAACTTTAGATCTTGGTATTGCTTCTTTGATGGAAACAATAATAATATCTCCAATTCTTGCGTATCTTCTTTTTGAACCCCCAATAACTTTTATACAACTTATTAACCTTGCACCTGAATTATCCGCTACCTGTAGTTTTGTTTCAGTTTGAATCATATTATTTTATAATCTCCCAAGATTTATTTTTTGACAAAGGTCTAGTTTCTTGAATTTTTACAAAATCTCCTACACTTATTGCATTAGTTTCATCGTGTGCTAGATATTTCTTTGAAACTCTAATTATTTTTTTATAAATAGGATGAGTGGTCTGTCTAGAAACTAAAACTGAAACAGTTTTATCTCCAGATTTTTTAATAACTTTACCACTAAGTGTTCTTTTAGGCACTTTTTGACATCCTCTCTTTGGTAAGTAAAGAAGCAATTTGTTTTTTTAATTTTTTAAATTGAGACGTATCAGTTAATTGTCCACTTTTTTTCATAATACTCAAATTCAAGAGTTCTTTTTTTAACGAATTTAAATTTTTATCAGCCATTTAAAATTGATCCAATGAAACGAAGCTAGTTTTAACAGGAAGTTTAGCTGATGCAAGCTCAAAAGCTTTTTTAGCCAAGTTTTTATCAACGCCATCTATTTCAAACATTATTGTGCCTGGTTTAACTCTACACACCCATCTGTCTACTCCGCCTTTACCTTTACCCATTCTAACTTCAGCGGGTTTAGCTGTAACCGGAACATCTGGAAAAATCTTTATCCAAAGTCGACCAGCTCTTTTTAGATATCTTGTTATAGCTCTTCTTGAAGCCTCTATCTGTCTAGCTGTAACTCTTTCAGCTGATAAGGATTTTAGTCCATAAAAACCAAAAGATAGCTCATGATTTCCTTTGGCATTGCCATGAATTCTTCCTTTATGCTGTTTTCTGTATTTGGTATTTTTGGGTATCAACATTATGAACTAACCTGTTCTTTTTCTTTGCTTGCATTATTTTTTTTACTTTCGCCTTTAAATAACCAGACTTTAATACCAATTATTCCATATGTTGTTAAAGCTCTGGCTGTGGCATAATCTATGTCTGCCCTAAGTGTATGAAGTGGCACGCTGCCCTCAGAATATTTTTCTGTTCTAGCAATTTCTGCTCCACCGAGTCTTCCCCCACAAACAATTTTAACCCCTTTTGCACCGAGCTTAATTGCAGATTGACCAGATTTTTTCATTGCTTTTCTGAATGCAATTCTTTTTTCTAACTGTCTAGCTATTGAGTCAGCAACGAGATTAGCATCAATTTCTGGTTTTTTTATCTCTTTAATATCTAGTGATATATTTTTTTTTGAGAGTTTGGATAGAGAGTTACGTAGTTTTTCTATATCAGCACCTTTTTTACCTATTAATATTCCGGGTTTTGATGTGTGAATAATAATTTTTAAATTTGAAGCTGCTCGTTCAATATTAATGGAACTAATACCCGCAACTGAATAGTTTTTTTCAATAAAAGCTCTAATACTATGATCTTCTTTAAGAAATTCTGAATAGTTTTTCTTTTCAAACCATGTTGACTGCCAATATTTATTTATGCCAACTCTTAAGGAAGTTGGGTTTACTTTCTGTCCCATTATAACCTCTCCTCTAAAACTACAGTCAATCTAGAAAAAGGTTTAATTATTTGAAATGCTCTACCTTTACTCATAGGTCTAAATCTTTTCATTCTCAGACTTTTACCAACATATGCTTCTTTAACAAATA
>Ga0181552_10001928_pt1 | contig 15596 bp, 9 predicted proteins | sample 011ome_18_FD_130583 | JGI IMG/M metagenome (GOLD analysis project Ga0181552, IMG submission 130583) | Coastal salt marsh microbial communities from the Groves Creek Marsh, Skidaway Island, Georgia - 011501BT metaG (megahit assembly) | ecosystem: Environmental > Aquatic > Marine > Intertidal zone...
GGCCTCGCTCGATGTCGTTTTTAACTATCTGACCTCACTTATGTGCTCTTTATACATTACAATCTCTTCTACGTTGTTCTTAGGAACAAACTTTCTCTAGTATATATATGTGTGCATCAACCACGCGTACGGGATTTGTTTTCTTGGGCGCGGATCCCGGGGAAGGCACCACACGTACGGGATTTGTTTTGTTTTGTATCGCGTTCTCGTGGACGACGACGACGACGACGACGACGACGACGATGTGACGGTGTCGACACAGGAGGGCGGTCGGTGTGCGCGCCGTCGCGCGTCGTGCGTCGTGCGTGTGATGGGTGGCGTCGTCGTCGTCGTCGTCGCGGTGCGGTGTGCGAGGACGACGACGGTAGGGGCGTCGTCGGTGTCATCGGCGTTCGTTCCACGCGTGGATGCGCGCCGTGTACGTCGTCGGCATCATCGGCGTCATCATCGGGGTCATCGGCGTCATCGGTCTCTGTCTGCGTCGCCGTCTCGCGACGATGGGCGTCGACGATGGGTGGCGCACGCGATGACGACGATGACAACACACACCGGGTCGTGCGGTGATGTGCGTCGTCGTCGTGGTGGTGGACTATCTATCGATATCGACGCGAATGGTGAGGATGCGGGTGCTGAGGCGCGGGGGCGCGCCGGCGCCGGGGCGGTGATGTGGTTTAGGCGAGATTTACGCGCGCGGGACAACCGCGCGCTCGACGCGGCGGCGGCGACGGCGCGACGGCGCGGAGGCGTCGTGACGTGTGTGTTCGCGTGGGATGAGGCGTTGGAAGGTGGGTTTGAGTTGTTGGGCGTACGCGGTGGTGCGGAGGCGGCGGCGGCGTCGTGGGGGATTGGGCGGGCGTCGCGGGTGTGGCTCGGTCGAGCGCTCGAGGCGTTGGACGCGGACGTGCGGGCGAGGTACGGCGGTGGGGGCGTTCAATTCGCGCGGGCAATCAAGAATGAGAAGAATGAGAAGAAGAAGAAGAATGAGGATAGTGATGTTCGTGGTGCGACGAATTATGGTGGTGGTGGTGGTGGTGGTGGTGGCGTCGATGACGACGACGCAGATGGATGTTTAGATGTATCGTCGTACGCCGAGGCGCTCATCGCCGCGGCGACGGCGGCGCGCGCGTCGACGGTGTTCGCGTCGGCGAGGTACGAGCCAGCACTCGTACGCACAGATGCGTTAGTCGCTCAAGCGTTGGCTAGAGCGAACATTGAGCTCGTGCTTTTACCCGGGCACGTGTTGTTTGAGCCATCGCGCGTGCGCTTGGACATGGCGAGCGAAAAGTACTTTTTTGGTACGCTGATGCCGTACGTGCACGCGGCGGAGAAGAGCGGTGGGAAGCCTGGGAAGCCCATTCCCGCGCCCGCGGAGGCGCGCATCGTCGACATCGACAAGGATATTATCGATGACGACAACTTGTCGTCGTCGTCATCGTCGTCGTACGCATGGTGTACGCTCGACGAACTTAAATTGACACCGCGTTCAGACATTCGCGCGAATTGGTCGGCGGGCATTCGCGAAGAGTGGGACATGTCCGAAGCCGGCGCGCTCGAGGCGTGGGATAATTTCAAGCGCGCGACGTTGGAAAAGTTTGAAGACCAGCACGGACGCGCCGATCTCTCGCCGACGTCTCGACTGTCACCGTATTTGCGTTTCGGTCAAATCAGCCCGCGCACGATGTACTATGATTTATCAACCTCTGTCGGCGGCGCCGTCGAGGGTAGGCGGCTCAGTCGTTTGTTTTGGCATCGCTTGTACAGGCGTGAATTTGCTTATTGGCAGTTGCATCATTGGCCTGAGCTCGCGACGACGTCGGTGCGCTCGCATTACGAACGCCGACTCGATTGGAGCGGCGGCGGCGATGAAGCCGATGACAAAGACGAAGACATCGACGCCGCTGAAGCGCTTCGACGTTGGCAAACCGGAACGACGGGCTTTCCAACCGTTGACGCGGGTATGCGTCGTCTCTGGGCCACGGGATGGATGCATCAAACCGAACGCATGATCGCGGCGACGTTTCTCGTCGACTATTGCGGCGTACATTGGACGCATGGCGCGCGTTGGTTTCACGACACGCTCGTCGACGCCGATTTGGGCATCAACGCCATGATGTGGCAGAACGCTGGGAAGAGTGGACTCGATCAATGGGACGTTTTCGCGGGTGCGCTCGTACCCGATGGGTCGTCTCGCGCGCACGACCCGGCGGGAGAAACCATCGCGCGGTGGATTCCAGAGCTCGCGGCGCTGCCGCCGGGACATCTCAGGCATCGCCCATGGGAAGCGTCAGCGAAAGTCCTCAATGCTGCGGGCGTAGAGTTAGGCGTGACGTATCCGCAGCGCATGATACAAGATCCTGAACGCGCGAGGCTTCGCATGGTACGAGGTGTGCGCGAAGTGCGCGAGGCTGAGGTGCGTAAAGCCGCCAAAGCCGCCGACGCGAACGCCGACGACGACAACGAAGACGCCAACGCGCGAGCGCGCGTGGACGTGCTCGTGGACATGCGCACAGGAAATGACTTTGTCCTTATGCCTCCTGGCGCAACAAAAGAACATACCGGCGCGTTGCTCCCGGTGTCAACGAGGAAAGAATTCAAGAAGGATTTGAAAGCCGCGAGCGGCATTCGCGCGGCGATGATGTCAGCGCAAGCGTGGGCCGAAAAAGCGCTCAACATCGGCGTCACGGGAGCCGGTAAGAATGGCGATGCATCGGCTGATGAGACGGGGTTCGCGCGCGCGGGTGAAATCGGGAAGAAACGCGCAGTTCGAGCCGCCAAGGTAGGGGAGACGCATTCGCACAGCCACGGAGGGCATTCGCACAGTCACGGCGCGGGCGGCGGCGATCACGACCACAGCCATAGCCACGGAAAGAAGCAAACCACGAGTAAACGAAGTGGTAAACCAGCTGGAAAAAGTGCAGTCGAGCATCGCAGCAGCAGCTGGGCGCGCACGAGCTCGAAGCGCGCGGCGCGAGGCGTGAGCGCCGCTGAAGCTGAGCGCAAAGCCGTGAAATCTGGTCGACGCGAAGCGAAAAGTTTGGCGCTTCGCACGAGTGGCATGCGGCTAGAAGATTTTATTAGCAGTGACGACGACGACGACATTGAAGATGGCGACACATATTTATACTAGACACAAAGTACCTTAGGCAACGCTCGCTGTACAACTGTAGGACTTGATACTGTAGACAAAATTTGTATTTTACAAACAAAAAACAATTGATATGCGGACTTATACAGTGCGTTGTGAATCGTTTTGAGAGGTTAAACATGACGTACGTAAAGCAGGAAGAGACAAATTATCGAGGGAGTCCACGAGAGATGGCAGCCGCGAAAGACATGACGGGGGTCTGCGCCTCGGGCGACGCGCGCGATTTCATCGGCGCCGCCGGAAAGTCATTCTCTTCGTCAGCCCAACTCGCCGTCTTAAGCGTCGCCTTCGGGGTGACGACATCGGAATCCACCACTGCGTTCGGCACTGTCACTGGAGAAATCGTCGCCAACGGCGAGCGCGGCGCAAAGTGTTCTTGGCGAATAGAACCAAACAAGATTTGCGCCATGGTTGGCTGCGGCGCAGAGACGCCGACGGGTGGAACGTTTTCCTTTCCCATAGCCGCCGCACGTGCGCGACGAATCTTTGCACGCTGCTTTTGAATTTCACGCTCCTCGGCAAAAATCACATCCACTTCTTCCGTGGTGCACTGCGCGCGAATGTGCGCCCAGAACACGCCACCAGTCGTGCGTTTACGCTCGCCAGTCGCCGTCATTTCGCCACCTTGGTTCTGGACGCGAAGCGCCTCATCCACGAATTCGCGGCATCGCGCCTCACCGATGGCGTCAACCGCGCGCGCGAGCAATTGCAATTTAGGCTCATCCAAAATCGACGCCAAATCTCGCACGACGCGCGATACGTCACCCATACGTCCACCGCCAGCGCTTTTGCGTCGGTTGCTCTTCACCGCCGGCGACGCCACGCGCTCGCGCTTCTCCCCAGCTCGAAAAAAATCACCGAGCGATGCGTTCAATCGAGAAAACACCGATGACGACACATCTTTTCGTCCACTCGCCGTCAACGCCGCCTCTTCCATCGTCGTCAATACGCGAGGCGCGCGAGCTCCAGAAGGTGCCGTAGAGACCCGTTCGGGGGTGTACTCGCGCGCAGCCTCCGCGTCAACCATCTCCGCATCGGCGTCGTCAAACACCAATCGCGATCGCGGGTCCTCCATTTCTTGTGCGTCGTTGTACACATCCATCGTCGTCATCATTCGCGAGGCGAGGCGAGGCGAGGCGCGCTGTGACGTGCGTGCGGAACGCTCGGCAGCTCGGTGAAAATTTGAAATTTGAAAAAGCATTTTGGCGCCAACCGACGCTCTCGCGCGACTCGCGCGCCGCGCGCAGCCAGACGCGCGACACGCGACCGCGCGACCGAGCGTGGATTAATTTTCCTTCGGCGTCGGTGCGTCGTCGGCATCAGCGCGGCGCGTGGACGCGCTCGGACGCGTGGGGATTTGTGCGTGACGGTTCAAATGGTTCGCACGTGGGCGCAAACCATTCGCGTGCACAGGGATACGGCGTCGGCGTATGATGACCTGCATGCGCGCGTGTGGCCAGAGGTACTCAACGCGTTGCGGGACGTTGGCGTGATTGATATGCGCATTTTCCGCAGCGGTGAGCGGTTGTTCATGTTCATGACGACGGTGGATGGGTTCAATCCCGACGTGGACTTTGCCAGGCACTTGAAGATGAGCCCAAAGTGCGAAGAGTGGAGTGCGTTGACGCGTACGTTTCAACAACCGAGCGAAGACGCAAAAGATGGTGAGTGGTGGACGTACATGGATGAAGTGTTTGATTTGCAAGCGCAACTCGCGGCGATTGATGAGAGCGGCGAGTAACGGCGGAGAGAAAGAGACATTGACGACAAAACTGTAATTTGATGAATGATTCGTGTAACAACAATAATTAAACCACTCCGGTGTACACACTTTTACTACTTCTTGCCGACAATCTGAATGCCGACGGTGCGCTGACGAGGGCCATCGAGCTCGACGAACATCACCGACTGCCACGTTCCCAAAGCGACTTTGCCTTGAGAAATAGGAACGCTCTCCGAATTTCCAATCAACATCGAAAGCAAATGCGAGTGGCAGTTTTCAGGCTCTTGCGCCCGCCACGCTTCGTCGCCACCGGGCCAATCTTTCGGCCCGTACCGTCGATCGAGGTCGTTGTGCAAATACATGGCGTCGGGAGGCGCGAGCTTTCTAAAGTACATCCTCGCGTCGTCAATCAAACGCTCCTCATACTCATTAATCGTCACCGCCGTCGTTGTGTGACGAGATATAACATTCACCGTACCTTCACGCACGCCCGTCTCCGCGATTGCGCGCTCGATGTGCGGCGACAAATCAATAAAGTGTGTCCCGCGCAACGTCATGCCCAAATCAATCGTTCTGTAGTCAAACACCATGGCGCCCTCCGTGTCGGCCGCCGCCGCGCACCGCACCGCGCGCGCGCGCGACGGCGCGTGTTTTTTCGCGTTCTTCTTCGCGCGCTCCACGCGCGCGGGCGTCGCGAAAGACGTCGATGCGTACATCGCGAGGCGCACTCTGCAGAGGGAGCCTGGTGTGGATAGAATCACCACTTTCACGCGCGCGCCGTCGCCATCGACGGAGGCGCGAACCGCAATCGCGCGCGCGAACGACGCATAGGGTAATCCGTCGTCGATTGCGCGCGCGTTCGGGGACGTGAGCGCGCGGAGTCGTGCGTGCAAGGGGTGTGAACGCGAGGCGATTCCATGGCGTCGGGCGCGCTCGCGCGACAGTTAGTCGGCATTGACGCGCGACGCGCGACGCGTGCGACGCGCGCGAGTCGTGCGTCGACGGTACGCATGGGAGTGGTGACGCGCGCGAGTGTGCGCGGGAATGAGGGCGCGCGCGAGCGGCAGGGGATGACTAGGGGTCGTCGAGGCGAAGACGCCGACGCGAGCTCCGGGACGTCGCGCCGGTCGATGATAAAGTCGGCGGCGAGCGAGGCGCAAAGGCGCGGAGTCGTCGTGCGGTCGATCGGTGCAAGCACGTACGATGGTTCAGAGCTCACAAAGGTGGAGTTGAGGCAAAAACTATCGGTGTTTTGTGTCATGCTTGCGGTATTTTTACACTTGCTCGGATTTACGGTGACGGGCCCGATTACTCCGGGATTGGTGTCGCATTTCTCCCTCGCTGCGGAGAACGTCGGGTATTTGACCAGCGCGTATCCGCTAGGGATGTTTGGTGCGCTGTTTCTCTGGCCTCGATTAAGCGACAAGGTTGGGAGAAAACCGATATTGGTGTTGAGTCTCATGGGCGTCGGTCTCGGGTTGATTTTACAAGGATTGTGCGTCAAATCTGGATGGTCGTTGCAAACGTTTTTACTCTTACGCGTGCTGAGCGGCGCGTTCGCAGGCGCGAGTCCAGTGGTAAAAGCATATTTAGCCGACGCCGCGACGCCAGAATTTTTACCGCAGCTCATGGCGTGGCGTGAGGCGTCGTGTACGTTGGCGTTTATCGTCGGGCCGACGTTGGGTGGGTTGTTATTCGCGGGATACAATTTGTCAGCCGCGATTAGCGTCACTGGATGGGCGTCTATCGCCGCAGCCGCGCTTGTGGCGGTATTCATGACGTCTCCGGCGATGATGCGCCAGAGTATGGCTGAAACTTTAGAAGCGGCAAAGGCTGAAGCTAGCCCCAACGCTGGTGCGAGCGCGGCGAAACCATCAAAGCCCGCGCCGGGCGTGTACGACCCAGACGCTCTGAGCTGTCCACTCGGGCGCGAGTACTTGCCTGCGGTGGCGACGATTTGTTTCACGAGTTTTCTGTACAACGCTGGGCAATCGACGTTTGATTCCTTCTTCCCACTCTTGTTGTCAAAGAAGCTCGAAATGTCGCCGACGCAAATTGGTGCGTTGCTCACGACTTTATCCGTTATTTCTTTTACGGTGAGCGCTACGCTCTTTGCACCGGTGCAAAAATTATTAGGTTTGACAAAAACCACCGTGATTGGTTTATTATTCGTTGCCATAGGCTTGGTGGCTATCGGTCAAGCGAACGTCGCGGCGTTTGTGCCGCCAGCGGCCATCGTGTACGTCGCCGGTTTGCCGCTCTTCACGCCAGCCATTCCGATTTTACTCATGCAATGCGTACCGCCGACGAAACGCGGTGCCGTCATGGGTATCGATTCCGCCATCAATTCCATGGCGCGTATCTTATCGCCGCTGGTATTCGGGCGCATTTTCGCCACCGATCCCGCGTTGTGTTTCGGCATGGCTGGAGCCATCGTCTTTGTCGCATCCGTTGTTGTCATGGCTCGACGTTTCATCGTCCGCAAAAGCGTGCCCATTATTTAACATCTGGGTGCGTACGTTTAGTTTCTCTTCAGTACTGTAGCATTTTCCATCTTTCGTGTTGTTTTCATAATTCAAAACGCATTTCAACTTTCAACAAACAAAACGACGCTCGGCGCCGACGCCGACGCCACACCATGGTGCTGCACGAATTTCGCACCTTCACCACCCCTAGCTTTGCCCCGCGCACGATCGTGCTCGCCCTCGAGCACGACACCGAAAACGTGCCGCTGCGCACCGGTTGCCGCCTCTGGTCGTCGTCCTACGCGCTCGTCGAACATCTCGCATCGTCTGACGACGCGCCGGCGTGCGTTCGAGGCAAACACGTCCTCGAGCTCGGTGCGGGCATCGGCGCGGGCGGGCTCGCCGCCGCGGCGCTCGGCGCGGCAAGCGTGTGCGTGACCGATCGTGACGATGCAGTTCTGGCGCTGGCGCACGCGAACGCGCTGAGGAATGGGTGGTATGGCGCGCGCGCTGCGGAGTGCGAAGTCAGCGTGCGCGCCGTCGACTGGGCGGATGACGACACGTACGTCGAAATCGATGGAGGTTACGACGTGATAATTGCGGCGGATATGTTGTATTTAGAAGAACACGCCGAGGCGCTGGCGCGGTGCATTGATTTGCATTTAGCACGAGATGGAATTTTCATCGCCGCGTTTGGCGTGCGGCGGCTGGAACTCGCGCAGGCGTTTGAGCGAGCGTTGGACGCGCGCCAATTTGATGTTCAAACGCGAGCTTTGGATTACGTGAATGAAGACATGGTGTCTACGGCCAAGGAGTATGCACATGACGATGAAATTACGAGCTCAAAGTTTGGGTATCGATTGATTGAGTGTTGCAGACGAAAAGTGCCGGTTGAGGATGCCGACGCTCTAGCTGATTTCGCTGCAGAGTTTGCCGAAGCCTCGTTGGAGGATGTGCCTCGCATGCGAGCGTTGAACACCACTAGTGATGACGACGACGATGATGATGATGATGGTGACGGTGCTGGTTGGTTTGATGTAGACCGCGCATGTGCATATACCTTGAACGTGAGTGTGCAAGAAATCGAAAGCGGAGCACCGAATGACGAAACTGCTTCGAGCGCCGCCGAAAGTCTGCGCCAGCACGGTTTCGTCATTTTACAGCCACTCGTCGTTGGTAACTTGTCCATAATTTCTCGCGAAGACGTCGTTGCGTTGAATGATGCAGGAGAGACGTACTTGAACGAATTACTCGACGGCGTTAAGGCAAAAGGCATTGACCCATCGCGCGACATTTTTCGATTTTCAGAAATTTGCTCTCGAGCCCGGGCGGGTTTGCGATACGACTACACGCGACCTGAGCATGAGGATGTCAAGGCACGCGTGACATCGAACGGTTCGCGTGCGATTATCCAATGGCAGGCGCTAGAAAAATTGGTCGCGCCATGGGTGGAGCCGATTCTAGCGCGTGCGTACGTTGATGAAACGTTTACAGTGAAATCCGTCGGATGCGTCACGTCCGAGCCTGGTGCCCCCGAGCAACACTTTCACGCTGATGGAAGAATATTTGGCATCGTGAACGTATTCGTGCCGCTAGTGGCGACATCAGCCGATGCGGCTCAGGGTACGGCATTTATTCATGGTTCGCATCGTTGGGATCACGACGCGGCGTACGTGACGTCAAAGGAAGCGCGAAAACAAGCGGCTGCCCCGCGATGTCTGCCGGAGATGCCCACGCCTGGATCATTGTTGCTATACGATTATCGTGTCATGCACAAAGGAGGGGCTAATCATTCGCGTAAGCGTCGCCCACTGGCGTACGTCATGTATGGCGCAAAGGACGCCGCCGACAGCTGGAATTTCCCACACAACGACTCGGTGTGGGATGAAAACTCGACGGGTGTGCTGTAGTAGACAATAAATAGGTTGCTTTTTAGAGAAAAGTTATAGAACTTTGTTATAGCAGATGTAGCAGTAGTAGTACGGTAGTAGATCTAAGGGCTAAACGGATCTTGGACTCGAGCTCACCGAGGCGTACGTCAGAGTAAGTTGTGCGTTATTCCACTTCCTCCAAGTAATCAGCAACTTCGGCGGCGGTCAAAATTCTAAATATTCTGTCGGAGCCAATCACACCTATCTCAATGTTCTCCGCCGAAATTTGTCCATCGAACCCTTCCTTGAGGGTAAGAATCGCGGTATGAATCGCGTCTTCAAGTTCCATGTCGTCGCTGTAGCGCTTTTCCAAAAACGTCTTCGCGTTCACCATATTCTTCCCAATCGCGCTCGCCTTCCACGCAAAGTACGACCCACTTGGGTCGACTTGGAACAAGCTCGGACCTGCATCATCAAAGCCAGCCATCAAGAGCGACACCCCGAACGGTCGAACACCCCCTTGTTGCGTGAACTCTTGCATCGTCGTCGCCGTTTCCCGAACCAGTTGCGACGCCGGGATGGTCTCGTGATACGTCCTGTAATACGTTTGCGTCTCCTTTCTCGCCATGCGCGTGAGCACTCTAAAATCCGGTCCCATCCCAGAGTACGTCACCCCGATAGAATCCGTCAACGTTGCAATCTTCTTCACCGTAGACGCGTCCACGAGCGCGCTCGGAAGCTTCTTCTCCGTCGCCAACACCACGCCATCTTTCGCCTTAATCCCCAACGACGTCGCCCCCGAGTTAATCGCCGCCAACGCGTGTTTAATCTGCACCAACTCCCCCGACGGCGAGAACGTCGTCAGCGAAAACGAATACCGTCCGTCCGACATGGCGAGGCGACCAACGCGCGCGCGATTGTGATCTCAGTGTTTGCGTGTGCGTCGACCGTCACGCGTCGTCGTCGTCGTCGTCGTCGCGATTCGTCGTCGCGATTCGCCGTCGGTGTCCTCGATCGCGGACCCGTTCAATGCACGTTCGCGGTCGGCGGCGGCGTCTCGCGCGTTGTCGCGCGGTGTCGCGAGGCGCGCAGTGTGGCGATCTCGCGCTCGGGTCGTTGACTCCACTCGACGCCTCAGACGACGCCTCAGACGCCTCAGACGACGACGATGGGGTGTGGCGTTCGTCCGGGGACGCGGGCGATGGGTGCGTGATGAGGGTACGCGGCGACGCGGTCGTCGTCGTCTGAGGCGTCGTCGTCGTCGTCGTCGCGGTGGTTGGCGCGGCGGTCGACGTCGAGGTTTTGTGTGTGTGTGTGCGCTGTTGTTCAAGGTGCGTGTGTCGTATCGCGTGTGCGTCGTTGACGTCGCGTGTCGAGGGCGAGGGTGATGAGTATGCGTAAATAGCTAATCTTCTCACCGAGGAACCGATGCGTCGGGCGTACTCGTACGTTGGCGCGGAGGTGCTGGGGAAAACTCTGCACAGTGTCATTCTTACTCTGACTCGTTTGGTTTTCGCGTGGCGGCGACGGCGACGCGGCTTTGTTTTTGTATTCGCTTTTTGTGTGATGGTGATGATGATGATTCGTTCGCGGAGAGGGATGAGATGGATGGGATAAGGCGACTTGATACCTCGCCAGTACGTTCGTCTCATCTGTACGCAGTACACTTCGCAACATTAACAAACCGGTCGGACATAATCGGAGTTCCCGTCTAACCTTTGACGAGGTTCTGTGAGCAATCCCCGGGATATTTCGATTTTTAGTTTTAGTTTTGGCTTGTGCGCGCTGATTCATTGCGCCACACCACGCGCGAGTGGGACGGGCTCTTTGGGATAGGGTGACTTGATACCTCACCTGTACTTCGAGCTATCATTTTATTTTAACTCGCAACATTAACATCCGGTCGGACATAATCGGAGTTCCCGTCTAACCTTTGACGAGGTTCTGTGAGCAATCCCCGGGATATTTTGATTTTTATTTCAATTTTTGTTTTTCAAAATCGTCGCTCATTCTCAAATGAGAAGATGTGTACTGACGACGATGTTTTCACGCGAAGGTTTGAAGGAAGTAGAAAGTGTTGTAAAATCAGATGTATCAGTTGTAAAATCAGAAGTGCGAGAGACGTGTAAAAGTGACTATGACTAATATAACTACGACTAGTGCTACTACCCTAGTGGTGTCTACTCGGTAAATTTTACCGTCGTGACGTAGCGAGTGAACATGTCGCGCAAATATCGCGTCGTCACGTCGTTTTCAATCATCCAGTAGATGAGCTCGTTGAGCGCGTTCGCGACGGTTTCACTCGCCTTTAAATCACCCGTGACTTTGTCTCGTACTGTTCGTGCCGAGCTTAAGATATTTTTTGGATCAATATCGTAGCAAAACTCCCCGTCGATTAAACCGCCCGCGATGAAATCCGTTAAGACATTGATTCGCACCATCGCGGCTCGCGCCTCAGCAACAAGCAACTGCCTATGAAATGAATGCGCGTTACCATCGATATCAAGCAAGAACCGATAATTGTCGAACTCTGCTTTTTGCATTTGTGGTTTCATAAACTTGCTCACCGAGGCGCTATTGAAACCTTGAATCACCGCCGTAAATCCGACATCGAAACCAGGCTCGTCGGCGAGAACAGCGATGCTGCGCGCGCGCATGTTCGTTTGCGCATCACCCTTACCAGTGGTCGAGCCACGAAATGTGATATTTCCTTCGCGTTCATTCCATGATTTCGAGGTTTCCGGTCTTCTCTTCTTCGTGTGTCCAACCCAATCGGGGAACGGAATGAGCAAGTCTTTGAAACATCCGCGAACCGTCGACATGCTCCACAGTGGGACGTTGTCCTCCTCTTTCACGACGCCTGGCATTATATTCCCATGAAGACGCGCGAGCTCTTGCAAGTCTGGACATTTGCCTAAGAGTTGTGGCTCATCAAAGTTGTTTATGATAAAATACGCCTCATTAAATGAACTCGGCAAGTCTCGCGCGATTTCATTCACGTGCTCTCGTACGTATCCGTGCAAATCATTCGTCGACCAAAAACTCGTCGTCCCAGCTATGGGCGTCCAAGAGAACGTCGTCGCAGACGTACGTTTAAGCATGTACAAGGACAGCTTAGGCCCACCGCGGCGCACGACGTTAATCATATTCGCCTTGCTCACCGTAGCTCCTTTGTACGCGTCGATGTCTTTCATCGCGTCGGCGAAAAACGCGCGGTAAAACGCATCCTTATCCCGTGCAAACGTGTCTCGCGTCGCGCGCACGCTCGACCTATCGTCGAACGACGCCACAGCCTCCCTCGTTAGCGTCTTATCATCACCACCACCACCATCATCTGTCGTCGTCGTCGGCGGCGGCGGCGGCGTGGTCGCGTCTCCAACCGCGAGCCCGGGCGTGCGCGCGAACACCACCGGCGCGCGCTCCACCGCACGCTTAACGTCGAGACCGCCGCTATCGAGCGCGCGCGCATGCAAAACATCGTCAGGCGCACCACCGACGCTCTCACGCACGCGCGCGACGTACCACGACGACGATAACGCTGGTCGATTCATCACCAGCGCCATAACCATCAACGCGCCAACGACCGCGAACGCGTGCCGCGCCTTGACGCGCGCCGCCCACGCGCGTCTCGCGCCGACGCCAGCGCGCGTGATGCCGACGACATCGCGAGGCGCATCGGACGATCGCGCCGTCGCCGCGTCCGCCATCGCGACGTCGCGGCGCGCGCGCGAGGCGACGTGTGACGTGGATTACACATCTTATTATGACGTACCGGTAGTGCGTTTGGATATGTCATTACAGGCACTTGAAAAGCAACATGACGGAAAAAGTTAAAATAAATTGCAAGTTATTTATTTGAGCGTGTCCAGCAGTGCGCGGTGCGCACTCTCCTCGCACGGCATATTGCTTTGGGAACAACTCACACGGTGGCGCCATACGAGTTGGAAGTCATTTTCACGGGTGACGTCGCGGGCGAGTTGGAACCGCGACTTTTAATCACTACGCCAAAGATGACAACCGCGATGAAGACAAGTAACGCTTGCAGCAAACTGTGAATCGGTCTTTCGATGGAGTTCACAATGGTGGTGGCGTGACTCGCGGCGCCCCTCAACGTCGCGACGCCTAACTGCGCCGTGGCGGAAGAGGGAGCGGGAGCAAGACAAGTCGCTCGGAGCTCAAATGTAACATCACGCCCGGTATTAAGTGCGACGTCTTTTATCAAAGAAACCTTGACTTCGTACACACCAAAAACTTTCGAGGAATCTTTCGACGAAACCACGATGGAGCCACGCCCACCAGTGTTGAAGCAATTCATGCGGAAAAATTTCGTTTTGTCCTCCTCGCTCACCTTCGTGCCGATTAGCTCGTCATGAACATGTGCAACTGTGCCATCGCAATTCAACGCCTCGCGACGGAAAAGGTCAAACGTGGCGTCCTCGCATCGAATTTCTTCATAAAAATTAACGCCGGAGCTCGCGCCGGGGAAGGCGAGCGTCGACGCTGGAATCGGCGCAACGGTGTCCACGCGAAGCGTCAGACGCTGGTCTGAAACAAATTCATGCACTCTAGGTTCAGCTAGCGCGTTGCCGCCAACGCAAAAGTTTTTAATCCGAACTTCGTATGCGTCATCCTTGAATCCGCTGAGAAGCTTTTCGAATTTGTTATTAACGTCCCATTCAAATTTGCATCCGTCGAGCCGAGAATTGTCACAGAGCAAGTTGTGTTTCCTGTCGGTTTCGGTAGAAGTTGTACTTTTCGCTGATATCCACTCGCCGCCGCTCAACGGTCGATACTGCAATCGCACGTACTTTAAACCTTCGTGAATGGAAGGGTTCGCGCGGAGCATCGTCGCATTCCATGGCGAAGGCGGCCAGAGCACATTATCGTTTGGGTTGATTGCGTTCACGACGACCAAAGGAGAACCTTCTGGCGACACCGTCGGATTTTCAGCGTTCTTCACGAGCGTGGATTCGTCAAACGCTACACTCGGACATGGCTTGGACCAGGTAATATCGCCCAGGCTCACCACGTCCTCGAGGACTGGGCGATATAATTCATCTCTCATCTCGTACTCGCACAAGCTTACCAGTCGAACCCCGATGTACTCTGCGGTGTACGACTGCGACGCGCGCGAGACGGCGAGCATGAACTCTGTGTTTTGAACAGCAGCTTGAGATTGGAGCGTTTCACCGGCGATTGCGTGGAACGGTAACGGCTCACCAAACGGCAAAATTTCGCGGCCGTTTACTTTGAAAGTCATACCAGACATGGACGATCCCGCCGTGCGTGCGAGCTGTGTCGCGTTTGCAATCTTGTGCGCGACGTACCAACCACGATCGGCGTCAGTTATGTTGTTGGCTTCGGCAGAAACCTTCGCGGAGAGAGCGACACTGATCATGTTTTGCACTTCATCCGACTGCGACGCCATGGTCAATTCGGCAGTCTCTTTGACCTTTTGAAACACAGCCTCCGCGGCAGTATTATCGTCAATCTCCCCGGCGGCAATTTCAGCGGCTTTGAAAGCTTGCGATATAACCGTCTGAATGGACTCGGTGACGCTATCGTAAAGCACGATTCCCATATTCACGCGCTCGCGGTACGGCGACTCATTGGTAATCTTCAGTTTGTACATCGCGTATTCATCTGGATTCAAGCTCGTTCTTCGTACGGCATCAACCGATAGAGACACTCCACCCTCGCGAAACATCGTCGAACGTTCACCAGGACACTGGCTTCGACCGCCCTTGACGAAAAACACGGGCGTGCCGAAACGCGTATCGGTCTTGACTTGCACAACAAATTTGTCTCCGTGATCGGGATCGCCCAAACTGTACAACGTGCGCACGTTTTCATACTTGCTCCACCCAAAGACACGCTCCGCCGTCAGAGACTTTGAGCCCGAGAAGCCGACGCCCAATCTGGTACTAAAATATGTATGAAATAAATTGGTAAAGTAATCGGTGTTCTTGGTCCTTATGGCTTCGATAGTCCACGAAAAGTCTTGCCCGTCGACGTTTTCTTTCGAGGTGAACGTGTATTCCGTAGAGGCACCACCACCACTGAATGTCAGAAGGATTTCTGATGGTTCAGAACCAATTCCAGCGACACCTTGAGTAGAAACCGTCTCCAAAACGTCACCCTGTCCTCCATTGAATGACGCATCGACGCGCGTACCTTTCGCGTCTTTGTCAAACGTTTTGGTGTCGTCGTTGACGTACAAATCGTACGAATCCTCGGCAATACTGTTCATTCCCATCCCCGAAAACGCCCCATCATCGTCGTTCTGGAGCTTGTCTAAAAAGTCCGGCATCGACCACTCGCCATTTTCGTCTTCGGAACCGAAGTAACTCTCCCGATCAAGGTTCTGGTACGCAACTCTCATAGCCCTGCCA
>Ga0181552_10001934_pt1 | contig 15519 bp, 13 predicted proteins | sample 011ome_18_FD_130583 | JGI IMG/M metagenome (GOLD analysis project Ga0181552, IMG submission 130583) | Coastal salt marsh microbial communities from the Groves Creek Marsh, Skidaway Island, Georgia - 011501BT metaG (megahit assembly) | ecosystem: Environmental > Aquatic > Marine > Intertidal...
AATTTTACGGAGTAAAAAAAAATTTTAGTATTAAAAGAATCTATCACCCAAATTTTATAGGTGGAGCTCTCTTATATACATTGGGAATTTTTATTTATTTAGTTTTTAATAGAAAATTTGATTTAGTATATGGAAGATTTTTACATGGTATTTATGTAGCATCTTTAATAAAAAATAAAGTAATCTATGAGTCACATGCACCGCTAGACAATAATAAAAATCATAGATTCTTAGTTTTTAAAAATTTAATAAAAAATAAAAATTTTATTAAAATGGTTGTTATTTCAGAAGAATTAAAAAAAATATATTTAACAAAAGAAATCATAAGTAGCTCTAAGATACAGGTTGCTCATGATGGGGCAGATCAAGTGAATAATTTTGAAAGTAAAATTGATCTTCAGGGAAATAAAGAAAATTTAAAAGTTGGATATGTTGGACATTTATATAAAGGCAAAGGCATGGAGGTTATCTCAGCTATTGCAGATAAGTTAGATGAGGATGTAGAAATACATGTAATAGGTGGACTTGAAAAAGATATCAATTTTTGGAAAAATAAAATAACAAAAAAAAATATATTTTTTTATGGCTTCATACCACATAACAAAGTCAGTAGTTATATTAATGCTTTGGATGTATGTTTGTTACCTAATCAAAAAATAGTTCTTGCTTATGGGTCTGACCCATCATCTACTAATTTAAATATTTCTGATTTTACTTCTCCTTTGAAACTTTTTGAATATATGTCCCATAGAAAATCAATTGTTGCTTCAAATTTACCAGTTATAAGAGAGGTACTTAATGAGACAAATTCTATTTTGGTAAAGTGTGATGATTTTGAGATGTGGGTTAAGTCTATAAAAAAACTGAAAAATTTACAATTTAGAAAGGAAATTTCTATAAAAGCACTGAATGATTTTAATAGGTATACATGGAAAAATAGAGTTTTGTCAGTTTTACAAGATTCATGAAATCAATGACGCCACATTAAATTTTACTAATAATTATTTTTAGTATAATTATAAAATATAAAATTTTCTAACTTTAAAGATGATTCAAACAAATAATTTAATTCGAAATTTATAACATAATGTCTGATATAGTTGGCTTTTCCTCTATTGGCTTAGTATGCATAGTGACGTACATTATAGCAATACGTTGGCCAGCTATTTCAAATATAATTTTTGTTGCTTTAGCAATTCGTATAATATTTATTTTAATTGGCCATTATATTCATCCTTTACCAGATAGTACAGCAGACGCACGAACCTTTGAGGGTGTTGCGTGGAATCTATCAAAAGGGGGTATTGATCATATAATAGATAGATATACTGGACCAAACCCTCGATTTATTAGTTGGATAATTTCTATACCTTATTATTTATTTGGTAGAAGTATTTTGATGGCTCAGTCCATCAGTTTGCTTTTTGGAATTGGTTCGATTTTTTTAGGCTGGAAGCTTGCTAAAGAAATATGGAATGATGGTATCGCTAAAAAAGTAGGATGGACAATAGCTTTATTTCCATCTTTAATATTATATTCAGTTTTGATTTTACGTGAAGTTTATATGGTTTTTTTCCTTCTTTTAGCCTTGTATGGTATAGCCTCATGGATCAAACTTAATAACAATAAATCGTTTGTTATAGCAATGTTAGGTTTTATTGGAGCAATTTATTTTCATGGTGCTATGATGGTTGGAGCTTTAATTTTTATATTAATAGTTTTTTTAAGAACTGTCAAAAATTTATATAAATCATTAAAAAATTACAAAATTGGCATTAATAATTTAATTTTATTATCAATTTTAATTTTTGCTTTTACCATGTATTTTTCAAACAAAATCAGCGTTCCATATCTAGGTACATTTCAAAAATCAACAGATATCTCAGATCTTCAACAAAAAACAAAGATTGCTACTAGAGGTACCGCATCTTGGCCAGAGTTTACAAAAATAAATTCTCCAATTCAGATGTTTTATAAAGCTCCAATTAGAAGTATTTATTTCCTTTTCGCACCTTTTCCATGGGATATTAATAAAACAAGACATTTAATAGGAATGTTTGATGCTTTTTTATACATGTATCTAAGTTATTTAATTTTAATTAATCTGAAATTTATTTTGAAGGATCCAATATTAAGAATTTTTTTGTTAATATTAATGGCTTATGTTTTTGTATTTGGAATTGGGGTTGGAAACTTTGGAACAGGAATAAGGCATAGGTCAAAATTTGTGGTAATTTTAATATTATTAGCTGCGCCATTATTAAAAAGATTTGTTTTTAAAAAAAAATATCCAATTCTTTATAAATAAAGAGAATAAAATTTTTTATTATGAAATTGCAAAAATTTTTTTTTAAATCTTTCTGAGAGATATAATGAAAATTGTACATATTATAAACAGTTTAAATAAGGGAGGTGCCGAGGGAAATCTTTACCGTTTGTGTAAATTTCAAAAGAAAAAGTATAAAAATAAAATCGATATCACTATTTTGACATTAATTGATCATGGATTCTATGAAAGTGAACTTAAAAACTTAGGAATTAATATTTTTTCTTTAAAAATGACCCAAAAAAGTAAACTTTTTGATTTTATAAAAAAAATATCAGAATTTAGAAAATTGATTAAAAAAAAAAATCCAAATATTATTCAAAGTTGGATGTATCACTCAAATTTGATTACATTATTATTACCAAAAATTTTTTATGATAAGGTTTTTTGGAATATTCGACACTCAGAATTAGATTTTAAGATATCAAAAAAAATGACAATATTTATATCAATATTTTGTGGGATTTTTTCAAGAATTGTACCTAAAAAAATAATTTATTGTTCTGAAAAAAGTATTAATTTTCATGAAAATAAGCATTTTTATTCTAAAAAAAAAACTGTACTCATTGATAATGGTTATAGCGACAAAAGTTATTATCCATCAAATTACAAGCGTTTAAAATTTAGAAAAATAAATAAAATAAGCAAAACTGATATTATTATAGGTTACGCTGGAAGATACGCTAAACAAAAAAATATTTCAACGTTACTATTTGCTTTTTCAAAAATTATAAAAAAATATAATAATGTATATTTATACATGGTAGGAAATCAAATAAATTTTTCTAATAATGAATTAAATAATCTTATTATTGACTTAAATATTAAAAACAAAGTTTATTTATTAAATCATAAAAAAAACTTATTACAATTTTATAACGGCATAGATCTAATTGTGCTCACTTCTTATTCAGAGTCGTTTTCAAATGTATTAGCAGAGGCAATGCTTTGCTCAACCCCAGCTTTATCAACAGACGTAGGATGCTCAAAAAAAATAATTAAAGATTGTGGATTCATTATTGAAAACAAAAATCAATCTTCGATTATTAGAAGTCTTAAAAAAAGTATAGATATAATTAAAAATAATAAAAAAAAATTTAAATTATTAAAAAAAAAATCTCGCAAGCATATTCAAAATAATTTTTCATTAAAAAAAATGGCTAACTCATATTTAAAAAATTGGATTTTTTAAATGAAAATTATATTTATATTTACAAAATCTATTACTTTTAATACTTTTTTAGTTTCCCAGGCAAATTATTTTGTTAAGAAAGGTTTTAATGTGGAGGTAGGTTGCTGTGATATTGAAAATTTAAACTTTAAAAAACAATTAAGTCACAGAATAGATTTTCCAAATAAAATTTCAGATTTTTTTGGTATATTAAGATATTTTAAAATTTTCTTACAAATCAATGCGATAATAAAAAAAAATCCAGAAGCAATTTTTTATTTACATACCCCTCTTGCATCATTTTTTTTTAGATTGTTTACCTTTTTTTATAACTTAAAAATAATCTATTTTGTTCATGGTTTTAGATTTAACGTGAGCACAAATTTTTTTAAGTCCTTATTTTTTAAAAGTATTGAAAAAATTTTATCATATAATACTAAAATATTTATCACAATAAATGATGAAGATTACAAATATACAAAATTTAACTTGCTTAAAAAATCTTTATGTTACAAAATAAATGGAGTAGGCTTAGATTTACCAGAAAAGCATTTCAAAAAAAAAATTACTAAAAAAAATAAAATTAAAAAAATTTTAGTAGTTGCTGTGTACAAAAAAGATAAAGGTTATTTTGATTTATTAAAACTAGCTGAAATATTAAAAAATGATAAAATTAAAATTGAATGCTATGGTTATGGAAGCTATGATAAATTCAATTCAATTAGAATTAAAAAAAAACTTAGAAATATCTCTTTTAAAAAATTTGATAAGAATCTAAAAAGTAAAATAAAAAATTATGATATTCTGCTTCATTTAAGTAAAAGAGAAGGTTTGCCCGTTGCTGTTATGGAGTCTCTCTCAGAAGGTTTGCCTGTAATATGTTATAATATAAGGGGTAATAACGATTTAATAATAAACAATTATAATGGTATTTTTATTAAATCATATCGCGAGGTGCCTTATAAAATTAATTATTTTAATTTAGAAGAGAATTTTTTTAATAAAATGAGATTTAATGCTTTTAAATCAATTAACCGAAAGTTTTTAAAAAAAAAAATCAATTCAGATGTTTATAATATTATAAGAGGTAATTTTTCAAAGAAAAGCCGGTGAATTTAAAATTAAATAAATCAAAACTAATTTACAGAAAACTAGAAATAACTGACTTTAAAGAATTTCAGAACCTTTTTTATTTATGTTTTAAAAGAAGGATTAGTTTTGAATTTTTTAAATGGAGATATTTTAGTAACAACTTATCCTTTTGTTGTGGTGTTTTTGAATCTTCAAGATTAATTGCAAATGTAGGTTTGATTTCACTAAAATTAAATAATAATCATCATGAAAGAATTTTTTCAAGACATTCTAGTATGGTTTTAAAAAGATACAGAGGTATTGGTGTTTTTTCAGATTTATTAAAAAAGACCAGGAGAGATATTTTAAAAAATACTCAACTGATTATTATGTGGCCAAATAAAAATAATTTTGCAAATTTTAGTTTAAGTACAAAAGAAATTGTCAAAAAAAAATTTTATTTATATCAGACTACTTCACGCAAAACTTTTTTAAAAAAAACAAAAAATTATAGTATTGTTCAATTACTTAAATTTAAAAAATATATTCAATGTAAAGATAGTTTTTTTTTTAAAAATTTTCTTTATTTTAAAAATAGATATTTATCATATAATAGAGGTGAATATTTAATTAATAAATATGAAAGTAAAAAAAATATTAGCTTTTTTATAATAAAAATTAACAAAGATAATTCTGGTTTAAGTTATGTAATTTTAGATCATTTCGGTTCTGAAAAGATAAGACGAAAACATCTTTTGATTCTTATTCGCGAACAAAATAATTTAATTTTTTTATTGAAAAGGAAAATTACTAAATCTAATCATAAACTGCTAAGTGACCTTAATTTTAATATTGGATTTATTAAAAAATCTAGACTAAAACAAAAAAAAAAAATTTTAAATAAGAAAGAAATTTTTTTAGGTGATACAGATATTTTTATCACCACTAAGAAGATTTGAAAAAATTATCTGTAATGATGATTAATAAATTTATACGTTTTTTTGATATTTCTATTTCTATTCTAATAATATTAATCTTTTCTCCTATGATTATGGTTATTTCATTACTTATATATGTAATAGATGGGAGGCCTATAATTTTTAAGCAATATAGAATAGGGTTAAAGGGAAAAAAATTTAAAATTTTAAAATTTAGAACGATGAGTGAAGTTACTTATAAAAATGAAGAATTAAGATTGACTTTCTTAGGAAAAATTTTAAGGAGAACTAGCCTAGATGAGTTACCTCAATTTATTAATGTAATCAATAAGGATATGTCTCTTGTGGGCCCTAGGCCGTTACCTGAAAATATTGAAAAAAAAATTAATAGAACTATCAAACTAAAAAGAAGAAAAATTTTACCAGGTATAACTGGTATGTCACAAATAAGTTATACTGGTAAAAAAAGAAAATTAACTGATAAAATTAGATTAGATCTCAAATTTATTGATAATTTTTCTTTACTGAACTATTTCAAAATTTTATTTAAAACTCCATATATTCTAATTAGAAGATTTTTTAAAAATAAGTCTTCAATTATCAAGTAATAATTTAATTCCTAAAAAAGTTTTTACTGTCTGTAAGTTAATTAACTAGTTATAATATTTAGATAAATTTATTTGATAACAAGATATATTTCTGTATTTAATTATATAAGATGATGAAAAAAAAAATATTAATATTATCACCTCATGCAGATGATGAAATCTTAGGTTGTGGAGGATTTATATCTAAGTATTCAAAACTAAAATATCTTATTAATGTTTTGGTATTAACAAACGCCAATAAAGGTGCACCAGAAATTTATTCAGCAAATCAAATAAACAAAATAAGAGAAGAGGGAAAAATAGCAAACAAACTCATTGGTACAAAAAATTTGTATTTTGAAAATTTGCCTGCTCTTAATTTAAGTAATTATCCATTATATAAAATTACAAATATTATAGATAATTACATGTCAAAGATTGAACCTGAAATTGTATTAATTCCTTCCTCAAATGATATTCATGATGATCATAAAATAATTTTTAAAGCGGCCAAAGTTTCAATGAGATCAAATAAAAAAAGTAATTTAAAAACAATTTTATCTTATGAAGTTCTTTCAGAAACTGAATGGAACGAAAATGAAGAAACTTTTAATCCTAATTATTTTGTGAGTTTAAAAAAATCAGACATAAATAATAAAGTTAGAGCTTTTATGAAATATAAGTCACAGGTAAGAAAATATCCTCATCCAAGATCAAAAGAAGCAATTTTAAATTTATCAAAAGTAAGAGGAAGCCAGGTATTTATGGAATATGCAGAAGCATTCAAAGTTGAAAAAATTTTAGACTAAAATGATCTTAAAAAAATCTGGTCCAAAAGATCAATGAAATTTAACTCTAACATAGGAGAAATTTAACATGCAGGAAAAAAATTGGCCAAATTTTAGCAAAAAGTTAATTTCTCAAGCTGGGAATATAATAGAGTCAGGCAAAATTAATTATTTAACAGGACCTTTTGGACAAAAATTCGAAAAACAATTTTCAAAATATATTGGAAACAAATACTCTATTGCTATCTGTAATGGAACAGCTGCACTAGAGGTCGCAATTAAATCACTAAAATTACCAAAAAAGTCAAAAATTATTGTACCTGCAAGGAGTTTTTTTTCGTCTGCCGCTTGTATAGTTAACACAGGTCATATTCCAGTTTTTGCAGATGTAGATTTATCAACTCAAAATATTTCTATAGAAGAAATAAAAAAAAAAATTAGTAAAAAAGTAAACGCAATTATCTGTGTACACTTAGCAGGATTACCATGCGATTTAGGAAGTATAAAAAAAATAGCTATTAAAAATAATTTAAAAATTATTGAGGATTGTTCACAAGCTCATGGTGCTTCAATTCAAAACAAACAAGTAGGTTCTTTTGGTGATGTTAGTACCTGGTCTTTTTGTAATGATAAAATTATTTCTACTTTTGGAGAAGGTGGCATGATTTCAACAAATAATAAAAGAATATATCAGTTTTGTAAAAAATATATAAATCATGGTTCTGATCTAAAAAAAAATAAAAACTCTTATAAATTTATTTATAATAAAAATTCTTTTGGAACAAATTTAAGATTAACTGAAATTCAGTCTTTTGCAGGCTTACAACAACTTAAAAATTTAAGAAAAATTCAAAAAAAAAGACAAAAAATGTCAAAAGATTATTTCAATTTAATTTCAAAATATAATAAGTATTTTTACAGTTATTATCCTTCAAAAAATATTAAATCAGCATGGTACAGGTTTTATTTTTTTTTGAAAAAAGATGTAAAAAATTATAAAAAAATTCGTTTAAAAATAATTAAAAATTTAAATCAAAATAATTTAAAATGTTTTACAGGATCTTGTCCTGAAATATATTTAGAAAAATCTTTTAGAAAATTAAAAAATTTTAAATCAAAAAGATTAATTAATTCCAAAATTTTAGGTGAAACTAGTATAGCTTTAGATGTTAATCACACATTAAAATATTCATTACATAAAAGAAAATTATTAAAGCTAAAAAAAGAAATTGAAAAAATTTTAGGATATAATTATGTTTAAAATACAGGGAGTGAAAAAGTCAAAAGAACAACTAATTTACGAAGATATATATCTTTTACCTGTGCAAGATAATAATATTAATACAGGTTGGTTAAGTTGGATGAATAATCCAAAATTAACAAAATATTTAGATTCTGGATGCAATCAGTATACTGCTAATGACTTAAAAAAATATCTTAATACCGATGAGTCAAAAGCTTTTCTAGCATGTTATAGATTGGACGATAACGTATATATCGGTAATTTAAGAGTTTACGAATTGTCTTCAGGAATATTTTCTTATGGAATATTGATTGGTGAAAAGTTTCAAGGACTAGGTTATGGAACAAAACTTTGCAAAATAGCTTTAGATTTAGTTTTCAACAGTTTTAATGGAGATTTAGTAGTTGCTTCAAATAAGAGTGAAAATAAAGCACCACATGCATATAAAACAAGAATAGGATTTTGCATTGCTGATAGCATTTTCGTTTTACGATGGAGTCTTAAAAAATATTTTAAAAACTACCCGAAAGATCCAATTTATTTCGTTGATAAAAAAATTTTTGATAAAATTCAATTGAAAATTTAAAAAAATTATTAATTGGATTTTTTATTTTAAATTTTACAATGTCCCAATAAATTTAGTTTTGTTAATAAATATTTAATTGTTCTATCTAAGCTTTAAAAAATTTTATTATAAAATTACATCATTTTTTAAACTTTTTTTGTAAAACTTTATATAACCATAAATGTTTAATCAAATTAGAAAATAAAAAAGCGATAGCCAAAGAAATAAGATTTAAAAAAAATAAAGAAAATAAAACTAGTAGAATTTGTATTATGGCACAAATTATAGATATAAACTTCAAGTGTTTTTGATTATTTGACATGTTTAAAAATAAAATCTGAGGTCCAAAAATAACTCTTGAAAGAGAATTTATTAATAAAATTTTAAAAATAATATTTAATTCATTTGAGTTAATTTCAAAAATAAATTTGAGAAAAAAATCTGAAAAAAAAAACAAAATTAAAAAAATTGGTAAAGTAATAAATATTGATATATTTCTATTTTGATAAAAGTGTTTTTTTTGTTTAACTAAATCATTATTGTTTGAATCTATAGCATAATAAGGTGCATAAACTAAATTCAACACTAAAGGAAAAAATAACAGACTATATGCAAGCCAATAAACTGAGCTAAATGATCCAACTGTTGAAAAATCATAAAAAAATGAGCAAAGAAAAATAGATCCCCAAATAGTTGTAAAATTTACAAAGTCAATTGAGAAGTAATCTGGCAATGTTTTTACGAGACTATTATTTGATATTAAAATTTTATTTGTTTTAAAAAGTTTCAAATTTTTTAGAACCACATAAAATAAAATAAAATTATTAAAGCTAAATATAATTAGACATGAAAACAAAAAAAATAATGAAATTCTATAATTTGTTAAATTAATATTCACTAATTGAACAAACGCAATCATAACAAGAGTTAAAAAAAGAACTGATCCTATATCAGATAAACCAGAAAGCTCGGGTATTTTAAATGATCCAAATAGTGATTTTTGTATTTCTAAAAAAGTATAAATTGGAAGTGCTAAGGCAAATATTTTTAAAACGCCATAAATTTCCTCGTTTCCATAAATTTCATAAGAAATTTCTTTTTCAAACAAAATCAAAAAAAATGAAATTACAACACTAATAAATCCTGAAATTAAAATTGTTTGAAGAATTAATTGATAAATTTTTTTAATATCCTTCTTTTCAAAAAATATACTTGTTAATCTTAAAGTAGCAAGATTGAGTCCAAATTTCGTGAAAATGCTCAAAAAAATAATTAACGATATTGCTGAAGTTAAAACCCCAAGTGTATTTTTATCCATAAGATAAATTATAAAGTAATTGAATAATATTAATCCGAAACCAGAGATAAACTTAGTGAAAGAAGTTAAAAAAATTTTTTTTATTAGGTAGCCTATGTTCATAAAAACTTAATTGGATATAATTATTTTAATTTTATTTTTTGTATTAAATTTTTTTTATTTACATTTATATTAGTTAAAATTATGCTTTTAAATACTATTAATTTATGAATAAAAAATTAGCAATAATTGGTGCTGGTGGTCATGGCAAAGTTGTTGGAGAAATTGCTTTATTAAATCAATATGAGATAATCGACTTCTTTGACGATAATATAAATGAAATTAAAAATTTCCCCTTTGCTATATCTGGAGACCTTAAAAATTTAAACAATCATCTAAACGATTATGACGAATTTTTTGTTGCAATCGGAGATAACAAAAAGAGGTATGATAAATTAGAATGGTTAAAAAAAAAAAATTTAAATATTGCTGTTCTCATACATCCAAGATCAACAATTAGTAAATTTACTTCAATAGGAATTGGAACTTGTGTTATGGCAAATGCCGTCCTAAATCCAGGAACATTAATTAAAGAAGGAGTTATTATTAACAGTTCTGTATCTATTGATCATGATTGTATTATTGAGGATTTTGCACACATCTCTCCTAATTCTTCATTATCTGGTAATGTAAGAATTGGAAAATTTACCCATCTTGGTACAGGGACATCTGTGCATCCAAAAATTTATATTGGTAATAATGTTAAAACAGGTGTTGGCTCAAAGGTGTTTAAAAATATTTTAGATGATATTGTCTATAAAACTTAGAATTTTATTTTAATCTTTTCACTTTATTTTAAATTTAAGTTTTATAAACCCTCTATTAAATGGTAAATATTTGAATTAACCAATAAATAAATTTTAATGAGTAATTATATTAAAGAATTCTCAAATTACATTTTAGCTCTAAAAGTTTATACAAAAAGAATTATCGCTATAATAAATGATGTAGGACTTTGTGTTTTATGCACTTGGCTTGCTTTTGTTTTAAGATTGGAAGAATTAATTTTATTTAAAGATCTTAATTTTTATCCAGCCTTAATTTCAGTAATTATTGCAATCCCAATATTTTGGTTATTTGGATTGTATAAAATTATTTTTCGTTATACTGGTTTATCAATTATTTTAAGTATTTTAGCCTCATCTTTTGTTTATGGTTTGCTATATTTTTTAGTAATTGGAGTTTATGGAATTTCAAGTTATGCACCTCACTACGCTAATGTCCCAAGATCTATTGGATTGCTTCAGCCAATGTTATTGTTTTTGGCACTTATTTGTACCAGATTATTAGCGAAATATATATTAACATACAATCACAATTATAAAAAATCTTTAAGAAAAAAAAATGTTTTGATTTACGGTGCTGGCATTGCAGGTAGTCAATTATTTATTGCATTAGAAAATAATCTTGAATTTAAAGTGATTGGATTTTTAGATGATAATAAGGAATTGATTGGAAGAGTTTTGTTAGGACGAACTATTTATTCAACATCTAGTTTAGAAAAATTAGTGAGGACAAAAGATGTAAGTTTAGTATTTCTTGCCTTACCAAAAATAAGTAGAAATAGAAGAAATGAAATAATCAAAAAATTAAATAAATTTAAATTACTAGTAAAGACATTACCAAGTATATCTGAGATTGTTAATGGAAGAATAACAATATCTGATATCAAAGATTTAAGTATAGATGATCTTTTAAATCGTGAGCAGGTTGAGCCTGATATTAAATTATTAAATTATAACATAAATTCAAAAACTATTCTTATAACAGGAGCTGGAGGATCTATTGGCTCTGAATTAAGTAGACAAATTTCAAGATTAAATCCATCTAAGCTACTACTTTTAGAATTAAATGAGTTTGCTTTATATAAAATTTATGAAGAATTAACATCATACAACAAAGATTTCAAAATTATTCCATTACTAGCAAATGCCCAAGACCAAGCAAAATTGGAGAGAATATTTGAAACTTTTAAAGTGAACACAATATATCATGCAGCAGCCTACAAACATGTTCCTTTGGTTGAAGAAAATATATGTGAAGGAATTAAAAATAATGTCAATAGCACTCTATCTGTTGCAAAGGCTTCAATAAATAAAGCAGTTTCAAATCTTGTTTTTATTTCAAGCGATAAAGCAGTTAGACCAACTAATATTATGGGAGCATCTAAAAGACTAGCCGAACTTTGTATGCAAGGTATCTATAATAGTACTAAAAATATTAAGACAAATTTTTCAATAGTTAGATTTGGAAACGTTCTTGAGTCTTCAGGATCAGTTATACCAAAATTTAAAAATCAAATAAAGGAGGGTGGCCCAGTTACTTTAACCCATAAAGATGTAACACGTTATTTTATGACAATAACTGAAGCAGCTCAATTAGTTATTCAAGCAGGAGCTATGGGAAAAAATTCGGAAGTATTTGTTCTTGACATGGGTAAAAGTATCAAAATTAAAAATTTAATTCATAGCATGATAAACCTATCAGGTTTAACAGTTAAAAATATTAAAAACCCTGATGGCGATATAGAAATTAAAATTACAGGTCTTCGTCCAGGTGAAAAATTATACGAAGAATTATTAATTGGAAATAATCCACAAAAAACTTTTCACCCAAAAATACAAAAAACCAACGATCCATTTATTCCATTTGAACAGTTAGAGAGGGATCTTGATATTTTAAGTAAATTATTAGCTGAAAATAACGTTAAAGAAGTTAAAACAATTTTAGAAAAGTTAAATTTATACAAATCTGATTCAAAAATTGTTGATCATATTTTTATTGAAAAGTCACTTTCAGAAACATATCAGCAGGTATAATCAAAATATAATTTTAGGAAAAACAAGATAATAAAATTAATTAAATAATTTTAAATTATTGCTTTATCTATTTAATTATAATAAACCAATCTCATATTATGATTAAAAAAGATTCCACTGATGAAATAGATCTACTAGATTTATCTTTAGTAATCTGGAAAGGAAAATGGAAAGTTATATCTATTGCGCTCATAATTTTGGCATTAATAATTACTTATCAATCAAATATAAAACCAGGTAAGGTTCTGGCTACAACTGAAATTAGACCTATCTCGGTTTATGATGAATCTAAATATAAAATTTATAATGCTTTCACAAATGAGATTACTTTTGATAGCGCAAGATCTTTTCAAAATATATACTTACATGAATTGACAATGGAGAGTTTTCCATCTGAGGAAATAACAACAAATTTTATTCCAAGAGATCAAAATTTAATTAATATTACAGATTTAAAGATTAAGAATTTAGATATAAATAATGTTAATAAAGAGTTTTTGTTTAAATTGTTTCTTGAAAAAATTAATCAAAAATCGAATTTATTAGAGTTATTAAATGAGTTTAATTTTATTAAAAAAGAAGATTTTTTAGATGATGATGCATACAATAAAGCAGTTATAGATTTAGCTTCATCAATTAGTTTTGAAGAAATTAAAAGTGGAAATCAAAAATCAATAGATGAAAAAATATCTCCAATAATTATTCAATTTAAAGGTTATGATGTTGAAAACTGGGAAAAATTTCTTAAATTTCTTGAAAAAAAAATAAATCAAAAAATTCAGCAAAGACTTTCTGAAATGTTTATTAATTACATTGAATATGTAGAAACAATAAAGAAATTTGAAATTGAAGATATTGATATTGAGATATCTACATCTTCATCAGAAAATGAAATAAAATTATTAGAGGCGAAAAAGAATTTTTTAAATCAAAACAAGTATGTAGAGAGAATGAGAAACATATTTTCTAACTCACCAATATCAAATTCAGAACAGTTTTATGCTGCAAAAATAATTTATGAGTCTACTAATTATACAACAAAGAAAAAAACTTCATTAAAAACAATGCTTTTAGTTGGTGGTATTTTTGGTCTTCTTTGTGGAATTTTATATGTTCTAGTAGCGAATGCTATACAAAATCGAAGATAGCTTCAAGGCCAATATATTAATTACTGAACTTTAGAGAAAATGAGAAATCAATCATTTTATTTTAATACTATTCCAAGTTGGATAATAATATTGATGCCTGCTTTATTAATTTCAGGTCCCTTTTTATCAGATCTAGGTGTCTCTTTAGTTACAATTTTGTTTTTGATTAATTCAAAAAAAAACAAACTTACTAAGTATTATAATAATTATTATTTCAAATTTTTTTTTGTATTTTGTTTAATTTTAGTTTTGAGCTCTTTGTTATCTGATAATATAATTATTTCTCTTAAGAACTCTTTTTTTTATTTTAGATTTGGAATATTCTCTTTATGTTTCTGGTATTTATTAGAAAAAAATCCAGAGTTAATAAAGTATTTATTTTTTTCAATTTTAATTTGCTTTTTATTTTTAATAATTGATGGATATATTCAATATATTTTTGGTAAAAATTTATTTGGTTATGAATTATATAATAACTATCGTGTAAGCAGTTTTTTTGGCTCAGAACTTATACTAGGTAGTTATTTAGCTAGATTTTTTCCTCTTTTGTTTGGGATTTTTATTTGGTTTAATCGATCGAAAAAAAATAAATCAATACTTTTTCTTATTACAATAATTTTTATTTTATCAGAGGGATTAATTTTTTTAAGTGGAGAAAGACTTGCATTATTTTTTATGAATATTTCAGCAATTTATATTATTTTGATGCTAAAAGATTATAAGATTTATAGACTTTGGACTTACATAGTATCTTTATTATTGATAATTGTTTTAATGAATGTTTTTCCAAATTCAAAAGAAAGATTCATAGATCAAACAATAAGGGATTTTACAAAGAATACTTTAGAAAAAAATGATATAACTGAGAAAATTTATATATTCTCAAAAACTCATACAGATATGTATATATCTGCATATAGAATCTTTTTAGATAATAAATATTTTGGAGTTGGCCCTCGCCAATTCAGAAATAATTGCAATGATTATAAGGTCTCCTCTTATTCGTGTAATACTCATCCTCATAATACTTATTTAGAATTATTATCTGAAACTGGTTTTTTTTCTTTCATTCTAGTTTTATCAATCTTTATATTAATTAGTTTTTTATCAATTAAACATTTAATTTTAAAATTCATAGGTGATCAAAAAGGAATTTTTAATGATTTTGAGGTATGTTTATTAGCCTCTATTATATTAAGTTTGTGGCCATTATCCCCAAGTGGTAGTTTTTTTAACAATTGGATGTCTATTGTTTATTATTTTCCAGTCGGAATATTGTTATGGCAAAGATCTGAAAGTAAAAAAATCATTAAAAAGTATTAAATATACATATAAATTAATTAAAAATTAATTTTACAAAATTTAAGTATTATGTATAAAGAGTTGCCTGGTGATTATTGCGAAAGTGTAATACCCGATCCCATACCGAACTCGGCAGTCAAGCCTTTCAGCGCCAATGGTACTTTGTCTTAAGACACGGAAGAGTAGGACATTGCCAGGCATATC
>Ga0181552_10001937_pt1 | contig 15493 bp, 9 predicted proteins | sample 011ome_18_FD_130583 | JGI IMG/M metagenome (GOLD analysis project Ga0181552, IMG submission 130583) | Coastal salt marsh microbial communities from the Groves Creek Marsh, Skidaway Island, Georgia - 011501BT metaG (megahit assembly) | ecosystem: Environmental > Aquatic > Marine > Intertidal zone...
CCCCCCGCGACTTTTATCATCATCCGTGCCATCAACTCGGCGGTCGTCTTTTACGCTTCCTTCGACTCCTCTAAACTAAAAGACCAAAAATTCGCTTCATTGTGCTTCCTCTCTTCGCGACTCTCGACGATTATTCCGACGACGAATATGCCATGAAAGAGAAGAAGGAGAAGAAGGAAAAGAAGAAGAGAAAGTCGTCCACTCGAAGAGAGGAGGAGGAGAATGGAGATACGAAGAAAACCAAGACCAAAAGTGCAACACGATTGGAAAGCAAATCAACGACGAATTTGAACGATATCGACGCGGAGATTGAACGCGTGTTATCGAGATTAAAGAATGAAAAGGAAAGCGAAAACGATTCGAGCGACGGCGAGAGTAGCAGTAGCAGTAGTTCTAGCAGCAGTTTAGGCCGAATCGCCCCGTTACCGCCGGAAGCGTACCCGGAGCATTACGGGTACGGGAGTAAAAAAGGCAACGAATTTGCGTTTAAAGGGAAACGAGAAGGAAAAGCGGTAGCGCCGAGGAGCAACGCGTTGATCCCAGGACTCGCGGAAAGGGAGAAAAACAGACCGAAATGTGAACTGTGTGCGTTATCGTTTACCAGTCGAGCGCAATTGGAGGAACATTTGCAAGGGAAAGGACACCGGAAGAAAGCCGGCGGCGTAAACGGCGGCGTAGCGAGGAGTCAAGGGCAACGTCAACAACAACACGTACGAAGGGAAGTGAAACCGCCGGATGGTCCGCACTGTAAACTGTGCAAGAAAATATTCACGTCGCTGGCGCAAAAAGAGGAACACGAAGGTGGGAAGTGGCACAAGATGAGAGTGGATGGGAAATTGGCGCCTTCGAATAAGCCGTACGTTACGTAATACGATGAGCGCTCGCTTTTCTGCGCGTGTGTATGTTTACAAATTCCATTAAGGACTACCGAATTCTAACGACGACGACGCCTTTATTTTGTTTCGCGTGGACGAAACTGGTTCGGGAGACCAAGTTTGTTTCTTCTTTTCGTTTTTCTTCGGGTACGGCGGGATGTTGTTTGAACTCCCGGAGCTCCACTTTCTTTCTCCTCCTCCGGAAGTATTCATACCATTCATACGCAAATCCATGCTTGGTTTTTGGCCAATTTGAACTGAATTGAACCTTTGTATTCGTTCGAAATCGCCGGAGTATCTCCCAGGCGGGGACCCTACACCGCCACCGTTTAGTATCGGGTTTTTCACCGAATGGTCTGGCGATATGTTGTTCGCTCTCCTGTATTCGTCGTAGTACTCTTCGTCGACGTCTTCGATACTTCTGCGCCCTCCTCCACCGAACAAGAACTTCTTGTTGTTTTTGACTGAGTTGAATATAGCCATGACGCTGCCTTTGCCTCCTTGTCGTCTGGAGTCGCTGTCGAAGTTGCTTCCATGGCTCGGGTTCTTTTCTTCGTATTCTTTGCCAAACTCGGCGCGAACGTTGTCGTAGGACCCTCCTTTTGGGAATAAGGATGCTTTTTGCGGTTTCGTTCCCAACGCCGGGTCTGGACACGACCTTCGAATGAGTTGCCACAACTCTGGGTGTTGCATCTTCCACTCGCGGATGACAACTTTGGTTTGCTCGTATCCTTTCTGTTCAATCGCATCCACGCTGGAGAATTCGAGGATGCCAAAATTTTGGACGTCCGGCCGAACGTAGACGTCGACGTCGTCGTTTCGTCGTCGCGCGTTGTTTGCATCCGTTATAAACGGTAAATGCGCTTGCATTTCCGCCATAGTTGGACAACTGGACCGTAAACCTAGCCATTTTGGCGTAAATAAACTTCTCAAGACGTGCGATAGGCCGGAAACGCCGTCACCCCACGCGTTATCAAACTTTTTCGATTCTAAGCCTTCACCGCCGACGTCGACGGCGATGACCGTGTTCGCGCCGAACAAGTCTTTCATCATATCAGCCGGGACGTTGTTTGCGTACCCGCCGTCGACGAGGACGTGCAATCGTCCCGCGTCCTCGTTCGCGTTCTTGGACGACGATGCCGGAGCGTCTAATTTATCGTACAAAGGCGGTAAGAAACCAACTAAAGTCATCGAAGCGCGAACGTACCGCCACAACGTTCCGTTTCTATGCGCGATGGATCTCGAGGAGATTAAATCTAAAGTCACGCAATAGAACGGCAACCAGCAATCTTCGATTTTCGAATCTCGAAAACTGCTCGCAATCGCCCCGTTCGTGCGAAAACCGCTGAAATAAGAAACAATCGGTATCGTAAAATCGGCGATTCTGTTCCAAAATCCGCTGAGATTTTTCGCGAAACGTTTTGATTTTACCCGAGTAGAGAGCACGGACGGTTCTCTTGCGTAGTTCCCACCGATAAAGGCACCCATACTCGTACCACCAATGGCATCTATCGGAATGCCTTCTTCTTCTAAAGCGATCAAGGCGCCGACGTGGGCACACCCTCGCGCACCGCCGCCGCTAAAGACAACCCCAACGGAGAGCTTGCGTAATGAACGAGCGAGTCGACCGGCGTGCGCTTGGTGTAATCCTTGGTTACCGCCGAGTTTACCGCCGACGTGGTGGTGGCGGTGGACTCCGAACGCTTCAAGCCACGGTCTCGTGTTAATTGGAACTGAATCGTTCGCGTCTTCGTGTAATAAAACGAGTTCGCGGAATCCAAGATTGAATTGATGGTGTCTTCGTAAGCCCAAAAGCCTTTGTTGTAACTGTTTGCCTTCTTCAGGGACCGGCGGTTCGTCATCCGCGGAGGCGACTAATAAAACAACGTCCGCATGCGACGCGCACTGGGCGCACCACGCGGATGGGAACGGGTCACCTTTGAGTAAAACCACGTCGTGCGTTTCTTCGAGTTGATGCAACCAAAACGCGGTGGCTTCTTGCGCCAGAGCGCCGACGGCGGCTGAACCAACTTCGGCTAAATGGTCCGCGGAGTCTGCGACGCGTGCCGTGCATATGCGTCGCAAGGAGTGCATCAAAGAACTCACAAACGCGTCCAAGTGCAACGCGGCGCCAGGTGATACTGGAACAACGGCGACGAGTTTTGGTTTGTCCGCGCGCGAGCCTCTTCGCTGATGAAGAGAAGTCGAGTGCAGCGCGGCTAACGACGAGGAAGGGTGTTGCTCGACGGCGCTGTTGTTCTCTGCGTGACGATCGTACGGACTCATCTTACGTGGCGGCGTCGTTTCCATCACAGAAGAGCTTTTCACAGCACCCTCGTTCGATAATGGAGACGAACGTGCGAGTAGCAGTTGCGAATTCGAAAGTCTCGCTCCGACGGCTTTGATGAAGTGCAAAAACTTCTTCGGGTGTCGCATGGCGAGATTATCCAAGCTCGCGCCGGGCACGAAAAGTGTCTGCGAATCTCTCGCCGCTCGAGCCAGGAGGAATAACTTCTTGCTCTTATTCGTATAGAAATCGCCTCCGCTGCCGCCGGTGCTGTTTCTGTGAAGCCTTCGATGGTGTTGCTGTTGCGCGTACTCGTGGTCGATACTCTCTCGAGATCGCGCAAATCGCACATTGGTGTGCCTTTCATCTTCATCATCTTCTTCTTCATCGTCGTCGAACAGAACGCGCTCTTCCGAACACGGTTCACCAGGGCCAACATATCGCGCTGGAATTGAAAATATTGGCGACACGTGCCCTTGACGGGAAACTCCTCCCGACGCGTTGTGGTGCTCGAGCGCGCCGAGTAAGTCGCCGCTCCCGGCGGAAGAATAAGACGCGCTGTTTGCGTTCCCGCCTCCTAAGGATGAACTCGAAGCATTTTTATCGTCACTACCACCAACGTCATTTGCTGGCTCATCGCGTTGCTTTAAGGCAGAGATATTACCGCCTCCATCGTACGATGACGATCGGAGCGACGTCCACCTCGGAGAAAATACGCCCGCAAACGCGCCTTTCGTATACGTCGCCGCTTCGACTCGACACACCCCTGTGGCTACAATCATCACGCCATTTGAAGCGATATCATCCAATCGTCGAATGCGTTCCCCGACGTGTACGTAATTCCATTCGCACCCGCAATACCGCAAAGCATCACCAGCGAGCGAACGTCGAGCGCGTTTGGCTAAATCAGCGGAAATCTTTGTAAAAACGCTCGAAAATTTCTTCCGCGGGGGCTTTACTACCGCCGTCTTCTGTTCTTCTTCAACGCCTTCTTCGCCATTGTTTTCGCCTTCAATAACAGCAGCAGCAGTAGTGGTAGCGTCTTCATCGCTGGCGGAGGTGATGGAAACGACATCGATTTCGTCGCGATATCGAGCCAACTTGTGAAATTCACTCGACACTAACGTCGCAACCACAGCACCGGAACTTCCCGCTCGAAGCTCAATCGACGACCGAGTGTTCGCTAAAAGCGCAAACGGTTGCACGACGTCGCCTGGATGTGCGCGCCAGGACACGTCCGAATTGTTTTTATTCTTTACGTCGTTGCTCTTTACGAAGGTCGCTTCGAGAACGCCACATTCGATGAAATGCGCCGCGCCTTGGGAACCGAGAGCACAAACGAGTTGACCGGGAGCGTAATATCTGCATTCCATGGTTGCTTCGTAAACCGACGATTCTTTTTCTCGGGTATCTTTTCCTTCGTCGTTGTTTTCTGTTTTCCCCACTCCATCCTCCTCTTCGGTTTGCTGCTTCGCGGAGTATACCGGCGGCGCGAGTGGCTGCTGCTGCGGCGTTTCTTTTGCATCTCCATTTTTCTTGTTTACGGATGCGGGCGATTTCTTGCCACCGCTTACAACCTCTTTCGTTGCATCACTCTCGGAGGAGGAGGTAAACAGTCGCTTGACAAAACCGACGCGGTTTGCGGTCGATCCAGAACCTTGCTGCTGCATAAGTATACTTTCATCAGGGGACGTTGTTTTCTTCTCTTTCTTTGGGAGTAAAGGCGTAAAGACGCGTTCCATCGAGATGGAGGATGACCCGTTCCTCTCCGCGAGCTCTTCCAGACACTTTGCGATTGCACTCCGGTCGACTTTTTGCGCTTTGTTGAGACCTAAAACACGCTCTAAACCGCGTTTGACTCGATCGCCTCCGACGGTAGGAAACTCACCATCCTCATCACTATATTTAGAATCGGCTTCGTCCACCCACAGCGGTTTCGTCGCCGTTTCCGAGGAGAGGTATTGACACACGCACCGCGCGGCGTTGACTAACCGCGAGGCTAAAGCGTGCGCGCCAACCGTTTGGTTCATGACGTCGTGGAACACATTCAAAGGAACAACGACAAACGTGGCGTCGTCGGAAGCCGCTACGGCTCTCAGCCTGCTTTTGTTATGTCTACTACTACTGCTAGTACTACTACTATTGCGAGTGTCGCCTTCTGCGGTGGCGGCTGCGGAGGATTTTGATGATGGCGATGATGACGACGCCGTCGCTTCGCCGGTACCTACGAGTAGCGCCGGCGGCGAGAAATCCAACACATCCACGAGCGACCCAACGCACGCGCCAACTCTCGTTACCATCGTTGTCGCGTTCACATCAATTCTCTCTTCCACGTGGTCTTTTTCTTCGTCCCCATCGTCGCTCGTAACTAAAACCATCGATTCAATCGCAAACGCGCCTCGACACAAAATCGCAATCTCCTCGCCTCGTTTCGTAAAACCGCTCTCGTCACTCACATCCTCCCCTCTCTCAAACGCGCTCTTCGTCCTCGACGCGTCCAAAATTTCCACGATTTGCGCATCCGACAACGCGTCGCACAGCGAGCACTGTCTCAACGCGATCGCCTCTTCCGTCGACAACTTCTCTTGCATCTTCTTCTCCTCCTCTTCCAACTCTTCCTCCTCGAGCAACAACGCTCTCAACCGTCTCTCCTCCTCTTCTTCTTCCTCCTCCTCTTCCTCCTCGTGGTTCCCGTTGGGGTTCATCTCGTCGTGCAAGTTCATCAAACCGTCCCCGCGAATGCTTTTCAGTTCATCTCTCCGTTTCTTTCGTTCAATCAAAGCGTTCTTCAAGAACATTTTCGTCCTCGCTCGCTTCTCGTTCGACGAACCGGGATCGCCAACCCCTATTCCTCCTTCTCCTCCACCGCCGCCTCCAGACGACGCCGACTTACTCGACGTCAACATCGAAGGCAATCCGTTAATAATTTTCTTCGAAGAATGCGCCAAAACCTTCTCCCTCCACGCTTTCCATTTCAACGCCGCTTGCCGTAACCTTCTCGGATGGTGCGGTAAATCGAACAAGCGCAACGCGTTCTTTTGAAACGTTTTCAACGTCGAATCGTCCATCAAAAACGCGTCGATTTCTTTCTTCTCTTTCGACGAGCGCCTTCCAAGATAGTGGGTTTTATAATACCGCCCTTTTTTCATCCACGCGGGTATCCTTTTCAGCGCTCTCCGTTTGGCGAATCGAAGGAGGAGGATGGTTTTGTCCACCAGAAACGCTCTTTAAATGCGTGTACACGTTGCGTGGTATTTTCATCGCCGTTTGGCGAGAGGAAAGTGAGATAAAAGAAGGAATACACAGGTCAGTTTATGGGGAACGCTTTCCTTGTCTCCTTCGTCGAAGTTTCGCCTCGAGAAAGCAGATAATCATCATCAAACAGCGACGCAGAGAATCACACATCGTCCGCTTTCAGAGAGAGAAAAGGAATAAACGCACCGTAAAGGGTAATACAAAAACAGCAACACCACGCCGATAAAAATGCCGTTTTCGATCCCGAACGCGGAGATGAGGACGGCGAAAAGGACGGCCAGGAAGGAGCCGTCCATTTTTTCTGTTTTTCTGTTCTCTTCGCGCGCGTATTCGCGCGTGATGTGTAGATGCGCGCTGAAGAATGAAGCAAAAGCAAGCAAGAAAAGACGTCGAAATTCTCCATTTTATCTCTACTTTATATCTTTTGCGGACGGATACATGGCCTCAATTTAAGCAAAACGAATACTCTCTCAGGATGAGCAATAGCACTACTTTATCGTCGACTCTGAGAAACCCGCACTATCACCCACCCGCGTCGGAGAAAACGAGCAGAAATCATCATCATCAGACAACAACCGTTAAATCGGTTTTATGCGAAAAGCACATGCTCGTCGCGATATTCGCCTTATCCTCCAATTTCCTCGTCACCATGCTCATCGTGGTCGTGAACAAACTGTTATTCACGGAAACGAAGTTCCCAGTGATCACGTTATCCGCAGCGCACATGATCGTGTGCGTGATATTTACGACGATGTGCAGCCGATTGCAAATATTCGAGAGGAGGAAGATGGACAACAAGAGCGTGATGGCGCTGGTGGCATTTTTACAATCGTCGGCGATATGTCTCGGGCAAGCGAGTTTGAAGATGAATTCGGTGGCGTTTTTTCAACTGACGAAACAAATGCAAGTACCTTTAGTCGCGATGGTGGAGTATTTCTTTTTATCGAGGACGGTTTCGAGGGACAAGATGTGTTTGCTCGCGAGCATGGTTTTGGGGGTCTCGATCGCGTGTTTCAACGACGTTCAGTTTACGAGTTTTGGGGCTGTTATCGCGTTTGTTGGGGTGTGCGCGACGAGTGTAGAGGTGGTTTTATACTCGTGGTTGCAACAAACGCATAGGTGGGAGACGTTACAACTGTTGCATCAAACGATGCCGTTCGCCGCGAGCGGCTTAACGTTGGCGGCGGTAGAGGTGGATTTTTTACAACCAAGAGGGATGGGCGCGTATAATTTCCTCAAGAACTTTGCGAATATGTTTTACATTGGGAACAACGAGGCAGTCATAAACCCGGAACAATTTGGCGAGGTTGGACGGATGAAAGCGACAGAATTGGCGGTGGACCAATCGTTCTTTAACATGTTCGAAATGTCCTCCTACGCGTGCTTTCTGTTCTTGGTGAGTTGCGCGTTAGGTATGGGCGTCAACGTCTCGTCCTGCTTCGTCGGTGGGAAAGCGAGCGCTTTAGCGTACGCCATGTTAGGTTTGACCAAAACGATTACGGTCATCGCCATCGGAGTCTTGTATTTCGACGCGCCGCCGAGTTACCGCGTGGTTTTTGGAGGTTTATTCGCCGTCGCCGCGATTGTCGTCTACTCAGTCGTCACCTTGCGCGAGAAGCAACAGCAAATGATGAGTAACATAAATAGCAGCAGCAACAATAACGGGGCAGAGATCCCGGACGTTCTCCTGGACGAAATCGAAGTAGGTATTGAACCGGCGACGATCAGCCCAAAAGTCAGTAATTTCAACAGCCGAGGAGACGGAAGCGCAAAGAAGCACGGGTTTTAATAAAAGGACACACACACACATGTATATGTAGCAGTATTCATAGAAGAAAGAGAGAGAGAAGTAGTAGTTTGACAATAATGTGTAGTATTTATACTTTATACGAAGTGAATAACACTTTAACGTAAGAATACAAAAATGGCGCTTATTAGGTAAATTCCCTCACTTTAGTCATGTTCGCCGCTCCATCATCGACGACGACATTCATCAAACCATCTCTTCTTCTCAATAAGACGACACCAAAAAACAGCAGCAGCAAACGAAAACATTTGTTCAGGACCAAAATCATGGCGAAAGGCTCCTCTTCCTACTTAGCCCCGGACACGTACCATTCCATGTCCCCCTCGGACGAGGAGTTAATCTTCCTCCATTGCATGCTTCGCTCGTCCAATTTGGACAAAACCATGTCGTTTTTCCAAGCGCTCGGGCTAAAAGAAACGAGACGAAAAGACTCAGAAAAAGGAAAATTCACGCTCGTGTTCATGGCGACGAGTCCAGGCGCGCCGGAAATTGAAATCACGTACAATTGGGGCGACGAGGAGGAAGTTTTTGGTACGCGCTTTTTTTCCCCTACTTGTATTTACATTAATTGATATTTTTGCAACCAAACAGCGCCGCCGTCGCGGTCGATGGGGCATCTCGCCTTTGCGACGGCGGACATTTATACGTTGTGCAAGGAATTGCAAGAGAAAGGCATTACGATTTTACGACCGCCGAGAGATGGACGAATGGCATTCGTGAAATCACCGGATGGCATTAGCGTGGAGCTTTTGCAGAAAGGCGAAGCGTTGGCGCCGGCGGAGCCGTGGCAGTCGATGGAGAATACGGGGAGTTGGTAGGTTTACAAAATGTCGTTTTTGTACACGCGTGTAATAAATAATACACATCAAAGGTAGTACCTAGGTACCTCTGCACACAAACTAACTTCTCTCTGTGCTTATTCGGACCATAAGGAAAACGCGCCGGATCTGGAGGTTGCGGACGTGTTCGAACAAAATACGCCGCCGGCGGAGATTGAGTTGAACACCCCTCTATAGCGACAGTACAATCCGCACCCCATTTCATCTTCCAACTGTTCGGCCAATTCTTCAAACCCTGAGCTCGATTCGCTCGTTCTTAATTCGTTCACTTCCATCGCCGCTCGCGTTTCGATCTCTTTATTTTCTTCGTTCCGGAACAGAGACACGGGCGGTAACCCCCCGACTTCCGTATATCGAGCGTCCAACGCAAACGATAAGGAGTTTGGATCGACCCACCCTCGGACGACCATAGTTCCCACCGCGTCGACAAAGAAGCCACTGATTTTCCCAGCTTTTGTAAATTCCAACGTTCCCTTAAACGGGACCCGTCTCTCGCTGCTGTTACTGTTGCTGTTGCTCGTATAATTACTCCTTCGCGCGCCTGTCCACGCGCCGCTCATTAAAGATACGTCCGTCCGGTTCCCATCTTTCATCGCCAACAATTCTCTGCGATGCCTCGACGCCGGCGGGCGAGATCCGAGCGGGAACCGACCTCCACTCGGCAAGCGAGGAAAGTAGCGAAACCTTTCTTTTTTCCGCTCGAAATCCTCAATCGCGGAAAGAGGTTCCAGATACACCGCTTGACACACCGCCAAGGAGATGTTATTGTTCTTCGTGAGACAATCGAAAAGCCATTCGGAAGGACACGTTTTATCGAATGTTTTCTTCAGATATCGTTTGGGAATAGCGGGAATGTACGAAATCGACGTGGTTTGCTTTCGATGATGATGATGATGATGATGATGATGATGCGCGTTCGCGTTTGAAGTACTCACGTTCGAAATGATGGACGAGTTCGCGAAGTGCTCGCTGAGGTATCGAGCGACTAAGATTCGAAACGTGGTGGCTTCTTCTTGCTCCTCGTCGAATTCGTTCGTACTGGTTGATGTTGTTGTTGGAAGAATTAACGTCGTCCGCTCTTCTTCTTCCTCTTCTTCTTCTTCTACTCCTAAAGCGTGCGTACCCTCGAAATACTCGTCACCTCCTCCGCTTCCGATTCCACCACCTCCGCAATTGTTGTTAAACTGAAACACCTTCTCCACCATCCTCCTCGCTTTCTTGAACCTGGTCAGCACCACCCCGATCAACCTCGCCGCCATCACCCTCTCGGCGAACATCTCCTCGATCTCCTCCGTCCCGTTTTGCACCGCCGTGACCGAAGTCAACTCCACGCTCGTCTCGTCCGCCGCTCGTAAAACGTCCAACGCTAACGTCAACGCTCTTTTCAACACGTCCGCGGAAACGGACTTTAGACCTTTCGAAGGGTCGTTCGAACATTGGCTAAACGCGGATACTAATATCTGCAATCTGTGCAACACGTGCATCCGAACGCCTTTCTGGGTGCACAACGCGCGTTCTCTCGTCACGTACACTCGTCTCAAATACTGCGCCGTTAAAGAAGGAATCGTCGTCTGCAAGGTAAACGCGCTGGTGCCCCATTTTTTCGTCAACGCGTGCGTCCACATCTGCGCGTCTTTTGACATCTCGAGTAAACTTTTGTTCGTTCTCGCCAGCGCGGAGAAGGATTCGAAATCGTTCCAATCGATCAACAAGCGAGCGAAGATGTGGGAGACGAGTATGTCTTTCGGCAAGCGTTCTAAAAGGAAGAACTGACGACTCGTTCGGTGTTCAGTATGTCGTTTCGAGGAAGGCACGGATGGAGAAGACATCACGTCATGTTGTTTTAGCGCAAATGTGTGACGTTTTCCGTCACTTGTTTTCCCCTAAAGAGATACGAATGGTCGTCCTCTTTTGCGCGCGGTTGTGCGCTTGTTTTCCTACAACCGCGCGCTCTGGAGCGCCAGAACGTGATTCTAACGCGAGGAGGAGAAGTCACTCGCGCAAATTTTGCATCGCTCGAGCGGCAACAACGAGAAGAACGAGAACAACATCAAAAGCAGACGCGAACGCAGAGCAACCACCTTTCCCGACGGCGAAAAGAAAGACATCGACATCAATAACGAATCCAGCGGCATATACGACCTTATCCGTGATACGAAAACGCGCGGGCGATTACGTGGATTCGCCTCAGATTGTTGGCGTGCCGTCGTCCGCGTTTAAGATGGCGGAGAGACATTTCGTGGCGGAGTTGAAAGCGTTGATTCGAGAGGCGTTCGTGTTGAACAAGAAGGAGATAGCGAAGGACGAAAAGGAACGAACGGGGGTGACGAAATATTCAATGTCGGAAACGTTCGACAGTTCCTCGGACTTTGGGGAGGAATTCGAGGATCAGAGTTTAGAGGAGGAAATCGAGCGACAAGGCGAATTGCTTTTGGAATATTTAGAGCGCATGAAGTTATCGAACGCGAAAATCTGGGAGCGAGAGAAACGGTTGCCGAAAGTGGAAAGTCCGTGGATTATCGAAGGGCCGTATTATCTCTTGTGCAAGGTTTTAGACCTGTGGTTTCCGGAGAATAAACCGGTGCAGAGGTTTTGGTTTTTAGAGACGGTGGCGAGGATGCCTTACTTTTCGTACACGACCATGTTGACGCTGTACGAACTCTTAGGGTGGTGGCGACGAAGCAGCGAGTTGAGGAAAGTTCACTTCGCGGAGGAGTGGAACGAGTACCATCACTTGTTAATCATGGAAAGTTTGGGAGGCGACAGGCGTTGGAGTGACCGCTTTCTCGCGCAACACGCGGCGCTGGTGTACTATTTTGGGTTAGTCGTCGTTTGGTTGCTCTCGCCCAAGCTCGCGTATAATTTTAGCGAGAAGATTGAAACGCACGCGGTGGCGACGTACGCGCAGTTCACGGAGGAGAACAAGGAATTGTTAGAATCGTTGCCGGCGCCAGAGGTGGCGAAGAAATATTACGAGGCGGAAGATTTGTACTTGTTCGATGAGTTTCAAACGACGACGATGTTAAACACCGGCGAAATCGTTTCCTTAAAATTGAACAGTCGCAGCAGCGACGAAGGGGACCCATTGGACCCGTTATCCGTGCGTCGTCCAAAGATTGAAACCTTATACGACGTCTTTTCAAACATTTGCGAAGACGAAAAAGAACACGTCGGGACCATGAACGCTTGCCAAATCGAGGGTGTTACGTTAGGGACCGCGAACACTATCAACGCGTTGACTGCGTTAGCAATCGGCGGCACCGTGGCGTCCAAGTTTGCCTCTCGATTCGCGGAAGAATCCGCCATTACCGACGGATTGGACGATATCATCGGCAGCGGGAAGTTTATGGATTTATTCACCGCCTTGACGGATTTCTTTTCCGTATTCCACTTGCCGTTCTTTTAGAAAAAGAAAGATAACAAGAAAGAACAAAAAGATACCACACGCAATAAAACAGAAGGAGAAGAAGAAAAAGAAGAAGAAGAAGATACTACGTACGTACGTAGTAGATATACTATCAACACTTGTAACAACATCAATAAATAGCAACGCGAAGCGCGGGCGCAATCAAATAAAAACCATCCCTCGTACTACAAAAAACTTTGCCGAATTCGGCAATACGCGGAGAGGAAAATAGCCACGGCTGGTCCCCAATATAACACGCGTTCTTGCGCACCGCTCCAAAACGCACCAGCTCCTCCTTCCGCGTAGATTTTCTGAACCATTTCAAACGGACCGTCGACGTTACTGTTCCTTTCCATGGCCGGCGTCATCGCTTCGCCTTCCTCTTGGCTCATTAAAATGCTATCTTGAGCCGCGTCCGCGGATTCCATTTGTTGAATCAATCGAGTGACGACGACATCCAACGGTGTAACGCTTAAACTCCCGGCGATACCCCCGCACGCACCTAAAATGGCTTCACCTAACAGCGAGTTTGGATCAAACGGCGCGTGTTCTTGCGACGTGAGGACTAATTTGAGCGACTCGAATAACGCGATTTGAATAGCTCCGAACGGAATGTCTCTCACGACCGCCACCGTCCAAGTTTTGAAAATATTCTCGCGTCCGCGCGCACTCTTAAAGTTCGATTGAATCGCTTCCGGAATGGTAGCCCCGGTTTGCGTTCTCGATTTCACCGCCTCCGCGGGCACTCGAATGAGGGACGCGATGAATTCGCCGCACCCGCCGGCAAGCAAGTAACACAAAATGACGTGCTCGTTGAAGAACGCAGTATTGTCGAGCAAAGACAGTTTCACGGTTTCGTAAACGCCTAAATATAACGTCAACGGTACGCCTTCTTTCGCTAAGTTCGGGCCTAAACCGTCGTATAAAGACATGAACCCGCCTTCGCCCATGATTTCGTTCATCGTCGGTTCGTACGGTTTTTGTTCCTGGATTTTCCCCGCCGTCGCCGTCGCCGTCGGCGCTTGCATGGTCGCCACGCCAGAGTCATCAAAACTCATCGACGTCGACGCTTCTCCTCCTCTTCCTCCCGATCCTCTGTTGATATTGTTATCTAACTCATCCATCGAATCTCTCTCTTCAATATTCCTTCGACTCTTCAAGGTGATTCGCCTCACCTTCATCGTATCCACCGGGTGCATGGTCGTATTCGCAATCAAACTCGCCGCTAACGCAGAGCCGTACACGATCAAAGGCGTTTGGTTATTCAACTTCCCCAACGCCACGCGTCGATCGACTAATCGTTGCACCAACTCCGCCTCCTCTTTCCTCTTATTCAACAACCTCATCTTTTGCTCGTTCATCTCCGACGCCTTTTCGCTCTCGCTAAACGTGTCCAAATTTTCCTTCACAGAATTCGCCATGAGCAGCGCTCTCTCCGCGTCCATATCGTCCAGCTCTTTCGTATCGAGCTGTTGTAACTCGTTCAGTTCTTGTAAAAGAATATCGATGTTCCCGGTCGTGGTTATTCCAGAGAGGCGTTTTTTCGCCTCGTCGTTCATTTTTTCTAATTTATCCATCCGAATCGTATTCACCGGTGGGGACAACACCGCCCCGGTCGGGGCGCCAAAACCAGCCAAAGCGGGGTCCGCACAAAAAGCGGACGATACAGATACCACCGCACAGATAGAAATCGCGGTCGTTTTGAGCCTTTCCTCGAACAAAGTTTTGTCTTCTTTGTCTTCTTTGTTGTTGTCTTCTTTACTCCTCCTAGACGATGTGATTGGTTCCGCCTCGTCACTAATCTGAATTACATCATTTCTTCTTTGACTTCTTTTCTTCCCAAAATTTTCGTTGCCGTTCAAAAAACGCCCATTTCTGCTTCCTCTTCTTTCGCGAGGACTAAAACTCGTGTTCTTTGTCGACGAACTCGAAGCCCCGCTGCTTCTCATCGTCATCAGCGTTGGTCTCATCATTCTGTGTATTGGATACTATCTCTCTCTGACGTCACGACAACAACAAACAGACGAGAGAGACAAAAAAAAACAAATTTGTGCGATTTTTTTTTTTTTTTTCGCAATTTTGTCTTTTTTGGGCAGTTGTTTTTTTCCTAAGGCAGTACACCACAACGCACATTACAAATATATTGTTATTATGGGCTTTACTGAAGGAACAACAGAAGAAACGACGAGGAAGAGGAAACAGAGCCGTTGTGTCTTCGACGATGACGATGAAAATGCGAGAAGAGAAAAGGATGATGATTCGTGTACTACTCCGTCTTCTTTGTGGGAGGTGATCGTGAAGTGGGACGATGTGAGTTTTAAACACATTTTACCGAGCTTGGATGTGAACGATGTGAAATTCTTATACGGAGTGAATGCAGAGACGAGAAAGATGATTAAGAGATCGTCTCGCGAGAAGGAGTTGAAGAAGGGGTTTAAAGTGTGCGAGATGTTGTCGATATCGACTTTGGAATGGGCGTGGGAGAGTAAATCGTTGTGGCCGAGTTACTGGCTCGGCCACAGTAGAAAAGGATCTTTCTGCAGTCAAGTTGCTGGTACGAATAAACTCGAGTTGCTCAAGTGGGCGCGAGAGGAGAAAAAGTGTGAGTGGAGTGCAGGGACGATTAATACGGCCGCACATAATGGTAATCTGGAAATGATAAAGTATTGCGTTGCAAATGAGTGTCCTATCAATGAGTGGGCGTGTACAGAAGCTGCCCGAAACGGTCATCTCGAGTGCCTCAAATACTTACGCGAAGAAGCCAAAGCGCCTTGGGATTCGAGAACTGCCATTCGGGCGGCTCAAAATGGTCACCTCCACATACTCGAATATCTTGTTGAGCGTAAGTACGATCAATTTGACGAAAAGGCGTGTGAGTATGCGGCCACATTAGGCCGCGTACACTGTTTGAAGTACTTGCACGAAACCGCCAAAGCGCCGTGGGACTACGCGTGCGTACAAAGAGCCGACGAGAACGGCTACCGCGAGTGTTTACAATACCTCCTCGACAATAATTGTCCTCTC
>Ga0181552_10001950_pt1 | contig 15457 bp, 13 predicted proteins | sample 011ome_18_FD_130583 | JGI IMG/M metagenome (GOLD analysis project Ga0181552, IMG submission 130583) | Coastal salt marsh microbial communities from the Groves Creek Marsh, Skidaway Island, Georgia - 011501BT metaG (megahit assembly) | ecosystem: Environmental > Aquatic > Marine > Intertidal...
CATTTAATTTTTTTTCAAACAGATTAAGTGTATGGTTATTAAACTTTTAAAAAATTATCAAATAATATATTAAAATATTTAAATTTAATGGATAATAAATATATTTTAAATCTAATTTGTTTTTTCTTATCAATATTTCCAATTACTTTTCTATTAGGTAGCTTGATAATAAATCTTAATACTATTTTTATAATATTATTATTTTTAGTCTATTCTTTTAAAAACAATGATTTTTTTTTTACCAAAAATAAATCTTTTATATTGTTATTTTTGTTATGGTTTTCTTTTTTGATAAATCTATATTTTAGTAGCAATTTTGATAATTCTTTTACAAGAACGATAGGTTTCATAAGATTTATTTTACTTGTTTTTTCAATTAAACTTTTTTTTGAGATATGTAATAACAAACAAAAAGAATTTATATTAATAACTTGGCTTTTTATTTTCAGCATTATTTCAATAGATTTAATTTATGAATTTATTTTTGGAGTAAATACTCTTGGTTTTAAATCATACATGCCTGGAAGATTGGCGGGTTTTTTAAATGAAGAGCTTAAAATTGGACATTTATATTCTGCATTTTTTCTTATTTGTGCAGTAACAGTATTTTACAAAACACAAAATATTTATTTACTTTATTCCTTTATATTTTTTTCAATTTTAATTTCTTTATTAATCGGTGAGAGATCAAATTTTATTAGAGTGTTTATGATGTCAGTATTTTTTTTATTTTTCTTTGAAAATAAAAATTATTTAAAAAAAATAATAATTATAATGGTTATTTCATCATTAACATTAATATTTATAAGTTTTAACAAAGACTATCAAAAAAGATTTTATGGTCAATTTGTTGGTCCAATTATTAAAATGAAAAATATTAATGAAATAATAAATAATTCTGTTTATGGCGCTAATTTTGATAGAGCAATAAAGATATTTAATTCAAATGTATTATTTGGTGTAGGTATTAAAAATTTTAGGGTCGAAAGTAATAATCCAAAATATAGAAATGATGAACTCAAATTTAATGATCAAGCTGCTACTACTCATCCACATCAAATACATCTAGAAATTTTATCTGAAACAGGTTTGTTTGGATATATCAGCTTTATAACTTTTATATTTTTTACAATATTTTTTGCATTAAAAAAATTTATTAAAACTAACAACTTGTATATTTTATCATCACTAGTTTATTTTATTTTTTCTTTGATGCCAATTTTACCTAGTGGAAGTTTTTTTACAACTTATGGGGCTACTCTATTCTGGATAAATTATAGTTTCTTAACTTTTGATAAAAATTCACTAGTTAAAAGTAAGAATTTATAATTTTTGTAATATAATAATCTGGCCCTTTTTTAAAATTTATTTTAAGTTTTTTTTGAACATATTCCAAATAATCAAAGGCTTCATTTCTTTTTTTCCACCAAAATTTACTATATTTTTTGTATTTGGATGAGATGCCAAATTCATCATGGATATAAATTGTTAAACTTTTCTGAGTTACAAAAAATTCATTTAAAAGAAATGAATATATAGATAATCTTGCATCAATTTCTAAATTAGGAAAATTGTTTTTGTTTAGAAATTTTAAGAATATTAAAAAAAAATCTCTTCTAACAGTTATACAGCTTGTTGGGAAAAAGCTTGGCCAAATAGAAAAGGTAAAATTTTTTTTTTTTAAAACCATTCTTTTTTTATCAAGATTATAAAGTGGTATATCTTGTAAAAAGTTAATTTTTTTGTCTTTATCAAAAATCTTATAGATTTGAGACAATTTATCTTTTTTAAATAAATCATCACTATCTAGTAAAAAAATGATATCTCCTTTAGATATCTTGAAAAGTTCCGTGATCCCATAAATTTGGTTTAAAGGACCACTTTTAAACTTTTTTTTTTTATTTTTAACAACTCTAATTTCTTTAAATTCACTTAAAATATTCAAAGAGTTATCAGTTGAACAATCATCAAAAACTAATATTTCTTTATTTTTAAAATTCTGTATTAAACATGAATTAATTGTTTTTTTTAAATAATTACCTTTATTAAAATTAGTAATTAATATTGAAACTAAAATTTTTTTTTTCATTTTTTAATAAAATTTTTGCTAACATATATATATTCAAATGACTTTCTAAATTTCATTTTTATTTTAAATTTTTTTATAAATCCATTTTCAACTAAAAGGTCATGTATATTTGATAATTTGTAGTTTTTAATTATCATGTCATCAAAATGGTGCTCAAAAAGTATTAAATCAATAATATTAATTTTATCTTTCAATCCTTTAAGTACTTGATATTCGTGTCCTTCAGTATCAATTTTTAATAAATTAATTTTATTAATTTTTTTTTCAATTAAAAAATTGTCTAATTCAATAACTTTAATACTTATCTTATTTATTATTTTTTTTTTTGAACCAAAAAAATTTAAAAGAAAAAATTTCTTTTTATAGTATCTAGAATCTGTATTTAATTCATTTATAGATGACGATGATGACTCCATATTTTCATTAAAAGAAATGGTATCTGTTTTATTTGAAGCTCCAAAATTCAATAATTGGAATTTTTTATTATACAAATATTTTTTTTGTAAAATTTGGAAAATATTGGGATTTGGTTCAAAACAATAAGCTTTATTAATTAAAAAGTTTTTATTTATACCTGATATAAACTCGCCCTTATGAGAACCAATATCAATTACTGAAATTGTTTTTTTTTCTTTAAATATTTCTTTCAATTGAGAAAGAATTTTTTTTTCAGTAAAATAATCAAATAAACTTAAGATAAATTTAACTAATCTGAACATGAATATATATATTCTATTATTTTTTTTATTTTGATTTATAGTTTTCTACAATGATATCACAAAATAAAATATTCCTTTTTTTATTTTTATTATATGCAACATTATTAATAGGTTTTTATTTTGATGAAGATATCATTGGTGGCGCATTAAATGATTATGTAAGTCATTCTCATATAGCTTTTAAGTTTAAAGATAATTTTTTTTTTACTCTTATTAACTATGATGATTTAGGTCATCGTCATTCACCGATATTTTATATTATTAAATCAATTGTTCTAAATTTTGGTGAAAATTGGCATAGAATTTTTTTTCTTCATCTTTATTTACTAATACCGCTTTTTTTTTATAAATGTCTAAAGTTAAAATTTAAATTCATTTCTAAGAGTTATCTTAAATTGATTGCTGCTTTAGTTTTTTTATTTCCCACATATAGGGCGTATTCTATTTGGCCTGATCCACATTTATTGGGAGTTTTATTTTTTATAATTTCTATATTTTATTATCTAAAAGTTAAGGCTAATATTAATCCTTTTAAAAATTCAATATTGAATTCTTTATTTTTATCATTTGCTGCGTACGCTAGCCCAAATTTTGGAATATTTGTAATATTTTTTTTCTATGAATTTTTTAAAAAATTTTCTCTAGGTAGTAAAATTTTAAAAATTGTTTTTCTTAATATTATTTTATCTTTACCATTTTTTTTATATCTATTTTATTTTGATGCTAATTTTGTTTTTAATAACAATGGTTGGGATGTGGGTAGCAATTTTTATTCTTTAGAAAATATATCAAATAAAATTATCATTATAATATCACTATTTCTTTTTTATCTATTACCTTTTGTAATATTCAAGTTTAAATATATTAAATTTAACTTTTCTGATTTATCCTTAAATAATTTTTTAGCCATCCTAGTGTTCCTATTTATTATATTTTTTTTTGACTTTTCAGCTTCGTATAAATTAACTAATTCAGGAGGTGGTATTTTTTATAATTTATCAAATTTTCTATTTCATAATGATTATTTATTATTTTTATTATGTTTTTTAACTTATTTATATTTATTCAAAGTTTTTATGATTGATAAAAAAAATCTAATCATTTTTTTATGTCTTGTTCTTTCCAATCCACAAATCACTATTTGGCAGGCAAATTTTAGTCCAACACTTTTTTTTGTTATATTTCTATTATTTAACAGTTTTATCGACAAAAATAATTTGAAATATAAAAACCTAATAATTTCTTATTTATACTTTTTATCTTATCTTTTATTAAATTTTTTAATTAGAAATATATTGATCTGACAAGCATAAAGTATATTAATTCATTTATTTTAAATTTATAACATGCATGATCTTACATTAATTATTCCTGCTAAAAACGAAAGCGAATCTTTGCCACTAGTAATTGATGCTTTAAAAAATTTGCCATGTCATATTAAAGTATCACTAAAGAAAAATGATGTTTCCACAATAGAATCTATAAAAAATAAAAATATAGAAATTTTTTATCAATCTGGAAAAGGTTATGGAAATTCTTTAAGAGAAGCAATAATTGATTGTAAAACAAAATATTTCTGTATTTTTAATGCGGATGGATCTTTTGAACAAAATGATTTAAAGAAACTATATTCTCTTGTTTTAGAAAACGATTTTGTATTTACAACAAGATATGAAGATGGTGGTGGTAGTGAAGATGACACTTTAATAACTTTTATTGGAAATAAATTTTTTTCTAAACTTGGTAATATTTTATTTTCCCTTAAAATAAGTGATATACTTTATACGTATCTAATTGGCAAAACGTCTTCATTTAATTCATTAAATATAAAATCAAATAATTTTACATTTTGTGTTGAATTGCCAATTAAAATGGAGTTACAACAAATGAAATATAAATGCCTACCTTCTTTTGAAAAAAAAAGAATTGCTGGTAAAAAAAAAGTTAATGCATTTATTGATGGTTTTTTAATTTTATTAGAAATGATAAAATTATTTGTTAATTTTAAGATTTTTCGAAATAAAGTTATAGATTAATAAGTACATCAGCATACTTAATATGATAGATATCATTAATACTAATGAGTAATTTATCATTGAATTAGCTACAATAAATATTGGTATATTGATTATTAAAATAATCATAGAGGTGCATGAATTTAAAGAATTTTTATTTATAATATTTTTTGATTTTATAAATAAAAAGATAAGTTGATGTAAATGTTCATTGTCAGGTGATGATATTTTATTTTTTCTTAATAATCGGCGGGCCAATGAAAATAAGTTTTCAAAAGCAGGATACCATAACAAAGCAGCAATGTAGTAAGGTGAAACATCGCTATTACTTAGGCTAAATTTTATGAGGTAATAACCAATTAATGTTGCAATTAGATAACTTCCACCATCTCCTAAATAAACCTTGCCAAAAATATTAAATATATAAAAAATTAATAATGAAAAACATAAAATTTTTAGCTCATTCTCAAAAATTAAATTAATATTATTATAATTATTTCCAACATAAATAATTGATAATATTATCAATAAATAATATCCTGATAATAAGCCATTTAAACCATCTAAAAAATTACTTCCATTAATCAATATTGCTAAACAAAATACTGTAAAAAAAATATTAAATAATTCATTTTCTAGCATTATATTAAGATAATAGTTCTCTAAATTAATGATCTTTAATTGGGAGAATATGGTTAAAAATAATAATATGAATATTTGAAGTAAAATTCTTATTTTTGGGTTGGGCAAAATATTTTTGTCGGATAAAAATCCTAATAAATAGACTAATAACAAAGATATTTTTAAAATGATAAGATCATTTGAAAAAAAAATTACTATGATTATTGATAAAAATATACCACCTAAAACAATGGGGGATTTATTTGATTTGCCAAAATTTTTGTGTGTCGAATAATTTGTATTTTCATTTAAATAATTTATTTTTTTGAAAAAAAAAAATATAATCAAAAAAATTGATAATAAACCTAAATAGTTCATTTTGTTGTTATAATCTTTTTTCTATAACTTTTTTTAATCCATCGGCCAATCCAATTTTTGGATACCAGCCAAGTTGATTAATTTTTTTAGAGTTAAGTCCTTTTCTAAAAGTTCCATCAGGTGATTTTTTATCAAACTTAATAGTACCTTTAAATTTGATTAATTTAGCAATTAATAAAGATAGTTCTTTTATAGAAACTTCTTCACTTGTTCCAACATTCATAATTGGTAATTTATTCTTAAATTTTTTTTTCAATATAGTCGATTTTACTTTCAAGCTTTTAATAATTGAAAGTCCTAGATCATCAGCGTGTATAAATTCTCTAAGGGGCTTTCCTGTACCAAGTAGCTGAACATACTTTTTATTATTCTTTTTTGCTTCTTGAATTTTAGTTATCATTGCTGGAATTACATGGCCATTCATCTTATCAAAATTATCTTTTTCTCCGTATACATTTGTTGGCATTAAACAAATTATATCAAGGTTATGGTCTTCATATAATGCTTCACAAAATTTAATTCCTGCAATCTTTGCTATGGCATAACATTGATTTGTCTTTTCTAATTCGCCTGTAAGCAAACTACTCTCTTTAATTGGTGTTTTCGAAAATTTTGGATATATGCAAGATGTTCCTAAGAAAATTGTTCTTTTTATTTTCTTTATTAAAGCCAGTTTTAATAAGGAGTTTTGTATTTCGATATTTTCAAGATAAAAATCTTTTTGATTTGAGCTATTCGCAATTATACCTCCAGCCTTGGCAGCGGCCATTATCATATAATCTATCTTTTTACGTTTAAAATATGCATCAACTTTATTAAAATTTTTTAAATCTAAATCTTTTCTATCAACTGTTATTATATTTTTAAAACCATTTTTCTTTAAAAGTTTATGAACTGAACTTCCAACTAGACCATTATGTCCTGCAATATATATCCAATCATTTTTTTTCATCTTTTATTTTTTTTTGCATACTCAATATCAGAGTCGATCATGTCTTTTACAAGATCTTTTAAATCATATTTAATTTTATATTTTAAAACTCTAAATGATTTTCTTGGGTCTCCTTTTAAATATTCAATCTCTAGAGGACGATAATATTTTTTATCTACTTTAATAATAAGTTCTTTTTTTCTATTTTTTATTAGATACCCTTTTTCTTTTGAACCCTTTCCTATCCAAACGATTTGTAAATTCAAATATTTACAACATTCATTTACAAATTGTCTAACACTTGTTGTCTTGCCAGTTGCAATCACAAAGTCATCAGGTTTATTATTCTGTAAAATTTTCCATTGCATTTCTGTATAATCTTTTGCATGACCCCAATCTCTTTTTGCATTTAGATTTCCTAAATATAAAATATCTTTAGAACCTAAAATTTTTTTTGCAAAATACATTGTAATTTTACGAGTTACAAATGTTTCACCTCTTCTAGGACTTTCGTGATTAAATAAGATACCATTAGAAGCAAAAAATCCATATGCATCTCTATACACTCTTGTCATCCAATAGGAGTATAATTTTGAAACACCATAGGGAGATTTTGGAACCATTATTGACTCTTCATTGAATGAATTTACTTTATTAGGTTTTTCCCCAAATAATTCAGATGTACTTGCTTGATAAAATTTTGTTTTCTTTAAATTTAAAAATCTCATAGCCTCTAGAACTCTTAGTGTACCAAGTCCTGTTACCTCTGAAGTATATTCTGGGTTTTCAAATGATACACCTACATGACTTTGTGCTCCTAAATTATAAATTTCATCAGGTCTTATTTTAAACATCAAATTATAAATCGTATTTGAGTCAGTTAAATCTCCGTAATGTAAATAAAAATTAGTTTTATTATGAGGATCAATATATAAATGGTCAATCCTTCCTGTATTAAAAGACGACGATTTTCTAATTATTCCATGTACGATATAATTTTTTTTTAATAATAACTCGGCAAGGTATGAACCGTCTTGACCAGTAATACCTGTTATTAAAGCAATTTTTTTTTTCATATCCTTAATTTAATCTTTTTTTTATTTTATTAATAGAAAGTATTAGAACATTCCATACTGATTTATAGAGTCCTAATTTTTCAAATTTAAAATACACCATAAAAGCATCATGTAACTTTTGATAAATGTTTTTCGATAGTGAATTAGGGGTGTCCCTCCAAATACTCATTGGATTTTGAATACCTCTCATTCTTAAACCTTTTTTCGAATATTTTAACCATAAAGCATAATCTTCTTGGGTTTTAATATTAGGAAATTTTCCATATTTTAATATTTTAGAGCTCATCACTACAGTTGATAATCCTATATCACATTTTTTAATTAAATCATTATAAGAGTAAAATTCTTCAACTTTATGGATCTTTTTTTTATTATTTTTTAAAATTTCATATGAAGTGAAAGAAAAATCCAATGAATTTTTTAACATATGATCAATCTGTAATTTTAATTTATTCTTTTTCCAATAATCATCTGCATCTAAAAATGCAATAAATTTACCTTTGCAAGCCCTTAGACCTTTATTTCTTGAGGGTCCAGCACCTAAATTTTTTTTATTAATCAGAAAAGAAATATTTTTATATTTTTTGTATTTTTTACTAAGTTTTAAAAAATCTTTTTTATCAATATCATCATAAATTAATATTATTTCTAAATTTTTATATGTTTGATTTATAGCAGAAGAAATAGACTGATCTATATATCTAATATTTCTAAAATATGGAATTATTACAGATACTTTATCATTCATTTTAATTATCTAAATAAACCCTATAATTTTTAATCTTTATAATTTTTTTATTAATATTCCTTAAACAAGGTGAGGGAGTTGCCCAGCACATACCTTCAACTTTGTATACTTCCTCATCGTTAATTTTAATTCTATCAAATTCAACATCTTTTACATAAAAAAGTGGAAAAGATTTAAAATTATCAACAGCACTATAATGAAATTCTTTATTTATTCTTAATAAATTTTTGGAAACAAATATAAATATACTTAATGAAAAAATAATTAAAAAATTTTTTCTGATATTATTAAATTGAAAATTTGAATATGAAAAAAATTTTGAAAATATTATAGTAAATATAGATAATACAATTGCGTAACCACCATAACGTAATGATGGAAATTTATAAAACCAAATTATAAATATTAAAAATAATCCAAATAAAATAATATTTTCTTTTGAGTTATATTGAAATTTTATCTTTAAATTTTTTTTGAAAATAAAATAAACAATAAAGTAGCCAATAAAAATCGAAAATAGAAAATCTGAAACTTTTGTGAAAAAATATCTATTTATCCAATTATCTAACCAATTTAATTTTTGAATATAAACAACAGGATCCTTTTCTCTAAAATCAGGACCCGCACCAGCTTTAGACCAAATTTCATACCAATCAGACATATAATTTACTGTGCTCAAAGGTATCCCCCAAGAAAAATAATTAGGAAAACATAATACTGGTACTGGATATATAACACATCCTGTTGCAGAAATATTAATAACCACAAATAGAAAACCAGTTAAAATGAAAAAAACAAATATTTTTGATATAATTAACTTTTTTAATATCCCAATATTATTTTTTGTATAAAAAAATAATAAAATTGGAAGAATTGCATACAACACAAAATATGTTTTAATTGTAATTAGATATACCAATAAAGTGATAATTATAGATATGTCATTCAGTTTTATCTCTTTTTTTTCAATTAAATCTAAAGACAAGCAAATTAAGATAATTGATAATAATTGTCCTGTAATATCAGCTCCATATGCGCCAATTCTGTTAAAGATACTAATGCATAAAATCAAAAAAACTATTTTTATAAGAGTATTTTTGTTAAATCTATGCTTAAGAAAATCATTTTCTATAAAATCAAATAAAAAAATAGATGTAAAAAGAAGAAATAGAAAGTTTAAAACATTGAATAAATAATAATCAATAAAAGGTAAATAAAAAATTGAATAAAGATAAAAAAGCGATGAATGATGTTTAAATCCATGATTTAAATTACCTAAACCTAATTCTAGTTTGTTTTGAGTAAAATGAATTGCGTTTGAAAGATGATAGTATGGAAAATCATCATGGGACTTTGCTATAAATACTCCTACAAATAGACATAATAAAATTATATAAAAATTTTTATTTATTTTAATTTGTTCTTTTTTATGAAAGTAAAAAAAAAGTACCAAACCAATAATAAATATTATTGAATTATGCAAATAATTATGAGGAAAAAATAAGTGAGTTAGGTATGAAATAAAACTTAAAAAAAAAAGTCCAAAAATTCCAACTAATCCAATATTAAAAAAGATATCTTTTGAAAAAAAAAATTTCTGGAAAAATTTACCAAATCCCAAAATGGTTAAGATAGATAAAAGTATAGATGAAATAAATACTATCATTAATTTTTAAATTTTAAAAATCTATTAACTAATTTTAAATATTTATTCATATTTACTTTATAATCAAATCTATCCATAGATTTAAAACCTAAATTTGACTTTAGTTTTAATAATTTTAAATTTTTCTTTTGCGAAACAAATATAATTTTTTTTTCTAATTGGCTAACGTTACCAACTTCAAATAAAAACCCTGCTTTTCCATTCATCAAAATTTCTCTTGGCCCAGTAGGACAATTAGTTGATATTATAGTTTTTTTTAGAAATTGTGCCTCCAAAAGCACATTAGGCAAACCTTCATATTTAGATGACAAAATAAAAAAATCAGATTTATTTAAATATGGATATGGGTTTTTCTTATAGTTAACAATTTTAATATTATTATTAAGATTATTTTCATGTATATATTTTTTTAATAAAATTTTATTTTTACCTTTTCCAATTATAATAAGTCTAAATTTTAATTTATTCTTAATGTTATTAAATGCTTTAAGTAATAGCATTTGATCTTTTTGATCAGTCATTCTGCCGATATTAATAAAATTAAAAAATCCTTTTTTAAAAAAATTATCATTTATTTTCTCTTTAATTTTTTTTTCTACAATTTCGTTATCGAATGGATTATAAATACAAATCGAAGATACTTTGAATTCTTTGTCTAATTGCTTTTTAAAATCGTAACTATTTACAATTATTTTTTTTGGATATTTAAAAAATAATTTAAAAATATATCTTTTGATAATATTTGATGACCAACCAGGTGGTGCTGTGTTAGACCTAGTTATAATATCAATTCTAAAAAAAAATGTAAAAAAAATAGCATAAATATTTGCTTGGAAAGACAAAACTAAAAAATTACGATTTTTAATATAAAATTTCAAAAGTAAAAAAAAACAATACAAAGTTTTATAAAACCTATTCTTTTTATTAAGATTATTAAAATTTGGTGAAATAAAATTTACTTTTTTATTAAAAAATCGTTTTTTATCTTTATTGGCTGTAATTATATTTACTACAATTCCTTTTTTAGAAAAATAATTAGAGATTAAAAAGAGATTCTTTTCAACTCCACCATCTTCAATTGAAGGAACAAAAATTAAAAGTTCTCTTTGTCTTTTATTGTTTTTACTCATATAAAACTAAATAATTTTTTTTAATTCTAAAAAATGACTAAATAATGAATATTTTTTTGACATTCTTTTACTGTTAATTTTTTTTTTATAAATAATCTTTTGATCACTCTTTTTGAATTCTTCAAAAATTTTCAAAAAATCTTGTTTATCATTTGATTTAAACAAAAAACCATTTTTACCTTTTTCTAAAATTTCTGTAGGACCATTATTACAATCACTTGAAATTATTGTTGTGTTTGCAAAAGCTGCTTCAACTAAAACAAAACCTGGGTCTTCCCAGAGAGAAGATAAAATAAATGCTTCAGCATCGGCAAAATAGTCAAATACATTATTTTTATAACCTGCTAAAAAGATATTATTTTGTAAATTGTTTTTAATAATATATTGATTCAATTTATTATAATCTTCACCATCTCCAAGTATTTTTAATATTACATTTTTGTTATTTTGAATAATTGATTTAAAACAATGTAACAGAAAAATAAAATTTTTTTGTTTGGTTAATCTACCGACTGCTAAAAAATATTTTTTTTTATTTTTATCAATTTTTTTTAGCTTAATATTTTTTAAATATATAATAGGATCTTTCAATAAGAATATATCATTTCTTTTTAAAATATCAGATAATTTATTTTTGGTTGCAACTGTTGGGGTGGTGATAGTGTTTACTTTTTGAAGCATTATTTTCCAAAAAAAATTTCTAAAATAATTCAATCTTGGAAATCCCGAAATTCTTAAAATAATATTTGTTTTGAAATTATAAATAAAATTAATAAATAATGGTAAGGATGTAACCAAGTGCAATATTATAGTATTAGGTTTTTTTTCCTGTATTAAACGTAATAATGGTAAAAAAGCTAAAAAAAATATTTTTATTTGATAGTATCTACTTTTTAAATATCCTTGAATTTTTTTTTCTTTAAAATATTTATCTAAATTAAGACGCTCTATACTAATATTGTTTTCTTCTAAAATACTTTGATGATCTCTCCATTCTCCGAATACATCAATAATAACTGGATCATACTCACTATTTGAGAATTTTTTTAACGATATTGCTGAATTTATAACGGCTTTTATTGTCGCTATATTGGAAAAAAAAGGACACCAATAATAAATTTTTTTTTTCATAGTTTGATTTAAATAAAACCATTTTTTTTCAATCTTAATATGCCTGATACATACTTTGAATATTTTTGAAATCTAAAATTAAAGTTAGTATCTATAATAGTATTTCTATAATAATCATCATTTTCTTTATTATATTTTATCTCCATGATTTCATTATTTAGTGGAATACTTGATTTATTATTAATATGCTTTACTGAAAGATTTGTATCTATCGTTGCTCTTAATTTTTTATTGTAATTTAAAAAATATTCTCGATCATAACTTGTAACTAATACTGGTTCGACATTTTTTTTTACTATGGCTGAAATTTTTTTTGACAATTCGCCTTTAAATAAATTAATTTTTTTATCCTCTAAATCAAAAATAAAATTTATATTAAAAATTTCCTTAGTTCCTACAAAACCTTTTTTTCTTTTAATTTCAAAAATATATTTTTTTTTTTCATTGTTTTTTCCATATAAATTTTCATACCATCTTATTCTTGGCTTCATTCGGTATCCTACTCCTTCAATATTTTCCTTAAAAAATAGATAATCAATTGTGTCAAAATATAATGATTTTACTTTTCTTTTAAAAAAAACTTTTTTAAAGTTTTTTTTAAATAACATATCTTTAAATCTCCAAGACATATTATTATTTAATACATATTTTCTTTCGTATCTCATTAATTTATCTAATCGTGGCCCTTCCATATACGTTTCCATATAAGTAAGATTCAATTTTCATCCCAGTTTCTGTACCATTTATTTTTTTTCCTGAAATTTCTAGAAAACTTTTTTTATCAACCAAAAAAACTTCATTACTTTTAGTAAGCTTAATTGAGTTAATTTTTAATGAAGCAGGACCATATTCTTGTTTTTTTACAAAAACTGCTATCGGAAGTGTTGAATTTTCAATAAAAAAATTTTTAACTTCTGAATACGAATTATCTTTAACTGCAATTCCTATTTCTGAATTACTTATGTCAAGTAAATTTATTTTGACATTTGATTTTTCACCTATACTGACAGTTTTATCATAAACATTTGTTGCTTTTATTTTGTCAATAGAGATTTTTGAGTTTGAAAAATCTACACAATCATTTCCAATATTATCACAAAATATAGTATGTATTTCTGAAATTCCTGAATCTATATCGAGTGCATCCGATTTAGAATTTAAAAAACTAAGATTAAAAATTTTAGATTTTGAATTTATTATATTTAATGCATCTTCACTTAGTGAATTATTAAAGAATATATTTTTTAAATCTATATTTGAATTAATAATGTTTAACCCCCCATAAAGTGTATAGCCATTTAACTTTGGTGCAATTAAATTTTCAATTTCTAAATTATTAGCACTAAAATAGTTATCATAACTAATAATTGATCCATAACCTGGTTCTTGGCCAAATATTTTTACTTTATTATCTGGAGTTCCATTTATTTCAATATTTCCAAGGATTGCTAATGTGGAGTTGTTTTTTAAAATTATACTTTGACCTTCATTTAGAACTAAATTAGAATTTTTGTTTAACTTCATATTTTTATCAATTATAATTTTATTATCTAATGGATAAAAAAACTTACCATTTTTTTTTCCAATAATAATATTTTCCAAGTCATAAAATTTTTCTAAATTATCGGGTAAGTTATTGCTTAAACTTGGATTATCAAAAAGAAAAAAATTTTTAGTTTGAAAATTAATATCTTCTATAATTAACTCTTTGCATTCACTTGGCCATTTTATTTTTGTATTTTTAGAAATCCAAATGCTATCTGAATACTGTGAACAATTTGATTTTATTTTTATAGGTAAACTTTTAAGGGAAAAATTAATTAATAGTTCTTCTTGCAATTTTGAAAATTGAAAGTTTGATAAGTTAGTAGAAGATAGTTTTTTTTTAATTATTTTTGCTCTATTTTCTAAAAAATTTTTTTCATAAACATACGGAAAAATACCTTCCCAAAATATATTGTCATATCTTGAAAAATCTGAATAAAATAATTTATTCATTTCGCTTATTTGTTTATCGTTTTCTTTTTTGAATAAATCTATAAATTCATCGCTACTTAATTGTTTTAAATAATTTATATATGGTTCAATAAATTCTTTTCTTGGTTGATTATTTTCGTTAAGAAGAAATCTTAAAAACCACTCTCTTTCACCACAAATCCAATTACAATTACTATCACTGTTCAAATAGTCGAGAATTATAAAATTTGAAAAATCTGCAGTTCCAAAATGTCCATCAAAAGAAATGGGCTCTATCTTTGCGGTAACTGGATTATAATATATCCTTACACTTTTAGATATAGCTCCATGATACGCTTGAGATAAGTCAACGACTGCAAAAAATTTAGCCCAAGAATCCCAATCAATAAAATTATATGCTGACTGATCTTTGTTTTTTAAATTATTTAAGATCGCATAACCGGACCTTAACAAACTTTGATTTTGAGCAACCCAAGATATTTCTGAGTAACTTTCGTAAGTTATATCTGGATACAAACCTGAAACATCATCTCTTATACCAAAAATCGGCCCACTTCTTCTTGAATTTTTTTCCAATAGCTCATTTGAAAATCCCTCCTCTATTGAATAAAGACCATAATCAACTCCATTAATTGATAAATTTACTAATCTGTAATTTAGAGAAATGTTTCCAAGTTTTTTATTTAAAGAGTGAAATATATATTCATGCACATAATTTCTAACAACTGGTTTTTGAAGTGAAAATTCTTCAAGTCCCCAAATTTTTTTTCCTTTTCTTAAATCAACTTTAAACGATGTGGATTTAGGCTTAAAATAATGAATTCTTCTATCACCTTTAACCCTTAATTTAATAGGAAATTCTTTATTATTGAATTTTAAATTGGCGTTAACATATTTGTTTAATTTTTTTTTAATCTCTATATCTTTCCCTAGAATTTTTTCTCTATTTGATCTTTGAAATTCAAGATGAATAAGG
>Ga0181552_10001955_pt1 | contig 15440 bp, 13 predicted proteins | sample 011ome_18_FD_130583 | JGI IMG/M metagenome (GOLD analysis project Ga0181552, IMG submission 130583) | Coastal salt marsh microbial communities from the Groves Creek Marsh, Skidaway Island, Georgia - 011501BT metaG (megahit assembly) | ecosystem: Environmental > Aquatic > Marine > Intertidal...
CCTATAGAGCCGTGGTAGACCACCACGTTGATAGGCTGGATGTGGAAGCGCAGTAATGCGTGCAGCTGACCAGTACTAATAGCTCAATTGGCTTGATTTATGCACTGAAAAAAATTTTATTTAAGTTATCAAAATAGATATTAATAATGTTATCAATAAGATTAATCACTATATGGTATTAGCAATCTTTCATCAAATAATGAATTTATATTTATAATGTGTTTTGTTATAAATAGGGTTTGGGATTTATATGATCCTATTGATAAGCTATTAATAAATAATTTATTAAAAATTAAATAATCAAAACTTTTCAAAGTTTTTATTTTTCATAACTGAAATTGATAATAAGTCATTTTTGTCAAAACTTGTGACTTTATTAAATTTGGAATAATTAAAAATCTTATGGTAAATACACTCATACTTTTTATCTTTATTAAAAATTTTTCGAAAATCTCTTTTAATTGAAAATAATCTCTTATCGTGTTTGTAAGGTATTTTTTTCATCTTTTTAGAAAAGAAGTCATAAATTATTATAAAACCATCTTTTTTTAAAACTTTGTTAGCACTTTGGTAAATTTTCTTGTAATCACTTTGGTCACATAAATATAAGCAAAAATTGAAAAAAATTATATCAAAAGTATTTTTTTTAAATGGAATGTTGTCAGCAGTGCCTACATAGCAATCGACTTTTTTTTGCTTTAACTCCTTAATTCCTTTTTGTGATGGGTCAAGACCAAAAACTTTACAACTTTTTATTTTTTTTTTTAAATTTAAAAGAAACTCCCCATTAGCACAACCAACCTCCAAAAAGTTATTTTTTGGAAGATTTTGCTTATCTATTAGTTGTTTGATAACGTTAGTCACCATTTTGTTCTTAAGAATATTGTTTTTTTTAATATTTTTTTTATTTCTTATGAACCAATTATCAGCCTCACCATTAAGAAAAATTTTCTTTTGTTTTAGTGTTTTATGTTTCATATAGATAGGTTGTTATTGAATTATTAAATTTTTTGCTTCAATTTAAAAAGAAATTAAACGTCAGACTTTTTTAGTCAAGAATTTAATATGAAAAAAGGTTGATTTTTAAAACAAATAATTAAATATGCTAAATGTATATGGGTATTAAAAAAATAAAAAAAAAAATTAAAATCTCCAATAATTTAATAATTTCTAATAACCATAAATGTTTTATAGTAGCTGAAATTTCGGCTAATCATTCTGGTAGTTTAAATATTTTAAAAAAAACTATGCTTAAAGCAAAACAAGCTGGTGCTGACGCAGTAAAAATCCAAACTTATCAAGCAGAGACAATGACTTTGAATGCCAAAAATAAACATTTTCTAATTGATGATAATTCAATTTGGAAGGGCAAAAGATTGTATGATTTATATAAAAAAGCAGAAACCCCATTTAAATGGCATAAAGAAATTTTTAAATTTGCAAAAAAAAATAACATAATCTGTTTTTCAGCACCTTTTGATATCTCAAGTGTAGAATTATTAAAAAAATATAATTGTCCAATTTATAAAGTTGCCTCTCCTGAAATAGAGGATCAAAGATTAATTGAAGAAATTGCAAAGACAAAAAAGCCTGTGATTATAAGCACAGGTATTGCAGACGAAAATAATATTCGCACAGCTATAACTATTTGTAAAAAAGCTGGTAACTATAATATTATTTTATTAAATTGTATTTCTAGTTATCCAGCAAAAAATTCTGAATTAAACTTAAAATACATTAATTTATTAAAAAAATTTACTCCAATAGTTGGATATTCTGATCATAGCAATTCTGATTTAGCAAGTATAATTTCAGTTGCTAAAGGAGCAAAAGTCATTGAAAAACACTTTATATTAAGCCAAAAAATTAAAAGTCCTGATAAGTCTTTTTCTTATAATCCAATTCAACTTAAAAATTTAATTAAAAAAATTCGTGATGTTGAGATTATGTTGGGTAGTAAAAAAATAAATAAAAAAAAAATTATTAAAAAGAAATTAAAAACAGTTTCTCGGTCAATTTTTTATTCTGATGACATTAAAAAAGGAGAAAAAATATCCTTAACAAACATACAATCTGTTAGACCAGGTACAGGATTGAGTTTATCATATTTTAAAAAGATATTAGGAAAAAAGGTAAAAAAAAATTGTAAATTTGGACAACCAACTAAATTAAAAGATATAATATTTTAGTTTTAAATGAGAAATTATGATTTTTTAATTATAGGATCAAATGGTCTTTTAGGCTCAAGTATTGTTAAAATTTTAAAGAAAAAAAAAAATACTTTCCTCACTATAGCAAGAAAAAATTCAAATTTTAATTTAGATTTAAAAGATTTTAATAAACTAAAAAAATTTTTTTTAAAAAATAGATTTAAAATTGTTATTAATTGTGCTGGCAAAATTGATATTAATTTTTGTGAAAAAAAGTTCAACGACTCTCTAATTATAAACTCCACACTAGTCAAATTTTTATCTAAGATGTCAAAAATTTATAACTTTAAATTTGTTCAAATATCTACAGATCATGTTTATAAAGGAAAAAGATTGAAGCTTAATTCTGAAACTAGCAAAATTCTTGCAATTAATAAATATGCTAAGACTAAAATTATAGCTGAAAAATATTTAAAAAACCTAAAAAATTTTTTGATAATTAGGACAAATTTTACAGGAAAAAAAAAAAATACATTTATAGATTGGCTAGTAAAAAGTATTAAATCAAAAAAAACTATTTATTTATTTAATGATATGTATACATCGACTTTAGATGTAAAAACTTGTGCTAAAATAATTATAGAATTAGCTTTGTTAAAATCTAAAGGCATATATAACCTCGGAACTAGAAATATGCTTTCAAAAGAAAAATTTGCAGTTAATTTGTCTAAAATTTTGAAAAGAAGGTTAGAATATAAAAGTGTAAGTTGTGATATGCAGCAAATTTCAAGGGGAAAAAATTTGGGCTTAAATGTAAAAAAAATTGAAAAAAAAATGGGCTTTAGAATGCTTACAGCACAACAATCTATTGTAAATCTAGCTAAAGAATATAAATGAAAATCTTAGGTATAAATTACTTATCAGAGTCCTCAGTCGCTCTTATTGAAAATGGCAAGTTAAGATATGCAATTAGTGAAGAAAGATTAAATAGAATAAAAAACTGGTGGGGCAACCCTTTTAAATCTATTGATCTTGTACTTAAGGAAACGAATAATAAAGTAAGAGATATTGATTTATTTGCTACACACGGTTTATCTTGTACTAAAAATTTTGAACCTAATAAAAATATATATGATGATAAAATAAAAGAAATATTAAAGTCCAAATTAGATGAAAAAAATAAAAAAAAACAAATAAGTTTTCTTAAAAAAAGATTTATACATGAGGTAAAAGCTCGTCGAAGAAACTTAAAAAATATAAACTCCCTTAAAAGAAAATACAAAAAAATAGAGATACATGATCATCATGAGGCGCATGCTGCTAGCGCATATTTTTATTCAGGATGGAAAAAATGTTATGTGCTGACAATCGATGGCTGGGGTGATGACTCTTCTTCTAAGTTATATAAAGCTAACAATGGTAAATTAACTCAATTATCAGTTACGAGTAGTATAGACTCGTTAGGGTATTTTTATGGAAGTATAACAAAGCTTTTGGGTTATAAGCCGCATCGACATGAGGGTAAAATACTTGGACTTGCTGCATTTGGGAATTATAAAAAGGCATACTCCCCAATTTCTAAAATGATTTCTTATGACAAAATAAACAAATGTTTTAAGGGAAATTATGAAAACGGCTTGTATCAATCAAAATTTGATAACCCAAATATTAAATTTTTAATCAAAAAGTACTCACACAAAGATATTGCAGCGGCAACTCAAAAAAGAATAGAAGAAGTTATAATTGAATTTATTAAAGACAATGTAAAGGAAAATACTAAAATTGCTCTAGCTGGTGGAGTTTTTTCTAATGTAAAAATTAACCAAAAAATTTCTGAAATAAAAAATATTACAGATATATTTATTTATCCCAACATGGGAGATGGAGGATTAGCACCAGGATGTGCAATTTTATCTCATAATAAAAATAATAAATTTTCACCAAAGACTATTGAAAATATGTATCTTGGTCCAAAATATTCAAACTCATTTGTATTAAAAGAAATAAAAAAAAACAAATTGAAATATATTAAAGTACCGCACCCAGAAAAATTTGTAGCAAAAAAACTTAATGAAGGTTTTGTAGTTGCTTTTTTTCAGGGCAGAATGGAATTTGGTCCAAGATCTTTAGGTAACAGAAGTATTTTTGTAAACGCCTCTGATAAGTCAGTTAATGATTGGTTAAATAAAAAATTAAAAAGAACAGAATTTATGCCATTTGCCCCTATTACTCTTAAAAGGTATGCTAATGAAATGTATAAAGATTTATATAAAAAAAGAATTGCCTCCAAATTTATGACCATAACTACTGGATGTACTAAAAAAGCGATAAAAATTTCACCAGCAGCAGTTCACATAGATAATACTGCTCGACCTCAAATAATTTCAAAAAAAGATAATAAAAAGATATATAATGTTCTTAACGAATATTTTAAAATTTCTAAGATACCAAATTTAATTAATACCAGCTTCAATGTTCATGAAGAGCCCATAGTATGTAGTCCTAATGATGCTGTAAGGGCTTTTAAAACTAGTAAACTAGATTATCTATATATTGAAGATTATATTGTATACAAATAAGGCTTGTTATTAAAAGTTTAAAAATTGATTGATGAAAATAGGTTTCTTTTTAAATTTTGAAAAATCTCTTGGTGGAGGACATTTTTGGAGATGTTTCAATTTAGCAAAAAAATTAAGAAAAAGAGATAGAAAATTTTATTTTTTTTCCAATATTAAAGATAAAAAAATTTTAGCAATTTTAAAAAAAAATAATTTTAAATATGTAGAAATTTTTGAAAAAGATAAAAAAAAATTTCTTAAGAAGCTTATTAAAAAAATAATTTCTTTAAAAATTATAAATTTAATAATTGATAGTTATAAAATAAATTATTATGATGAAAAGAAAATCAAGCCAATCATTAAAAAATTAATTGTCATAGATGATCATGTTGATAAAAGACATTATTGTGATCTACTTATAAATAATAATTTCTTAAGCAAAGAGTCTCAAAAAAAAATAAAAGAAAAAAACCCTAATATAAATTTAGCGATTGGACATAATTATAGTATTGTAAATACAGATAAAATTATAAAAAGTCCTTATTTTAGAAAACCCAAAAATATAACCAATATATTTGTTTTTTTTGGATCCTCAGATAATACAGATGAAACGTCTAAAATAATAAAAATTACAAATTTTTTTCCATTTATAAAGTTTAATATAATTATTGGAAGTTTTAATAAGAAGAGCCTAGAATTTAGAGAAATAAAAAGAATAAAAAAAAATATAGAATTTTATTTTAATTTAGATAATTCACAGATAATAAATTTGATTAAAAAAAATGATTTAGCAATAGGAGCTGGAGGTGTAAATATGATTGAACGTTTATATTTTAATCTTCCATCTTTTGTTATTTGTGTTTCGAATAATCAAAAAAATGCTACACAATATTTACAAAATATGAACTCCATACTTTATTTGGGTAAAAGTAAAAATGTATCTTCACAAAAAATTGGAACAGAATTAAAAAGTTTAATTGAAAATAATAAAAAATTTGAAATTTTAAAAAAAAATACTTTAAAAGTTTCTTTAAGTCTTAATTCAAAAAATCTGATAACTAAAAAGTTGAATTCAGTTTTAATTAAGTGATAAAAGTAAATAATAAGTTTATGAAAAAAAAAAATATTGTAGCCATTATCCAAGCAAGGCTTACATCCTCAAGATTTCCAAATAAAATCATTCAAAAAATTAATAATAAAACATTAATAGAATTACTAATTAATAGATTAGAAAAATCAAAATATTTAGACAAAATAGTCTTAGCCGTACCTAAGAATAAAAAAAACAAACTATTAAGTGATAAACTTAAAAAGCAAGTAAAAATTTTTTCGGGAAGTGAAAATGATGTATTAGACAGGTATTTTAAAGCTGCAAAAAAATTTAAAGCTGAAACAATTGTTCGTATTTGTGGAGATTGTCCATTCATAGACCCCAAAGTTGTTGATAAAATAGTTAATTTTTATCAAAAGAATGATTTTGACTATGTCTCAAATACTATTAAGCCAACTTATCCTGATGGTTTGGATGTTGAGGTTTTTAATTTTGCAACTTTAAAAACAACTTGGATAAAAGCAAGATCAAATACAGATAGAGAACATGTAACACAATTTATAATTAGCAATAAAATATTTAAAAAAAAAAATTTATCTTATAAAGAGGATTTATCTAATTTGAGGTTGACTATAGACGAAAAAATAGATTTGAAACAAATTAAACAAATATATCATGAATTAAAAAACTATAAAAATTTTGGAATAGAAGAAATCAACAAGCTATATAAAAAAAAACCAAAAATTTTTAAAATGAATAGTGAAATTAATCGAAATGAGGGACTTATATTAAATACAGGTCAAAAGCTCTGGAAAAGAGCAAAAAACATTATACCTGGTGGAAATATGCTTTTATCTAAAAGACCCGAAATGTATTTACCAAATAAATGGCCAACTTATTATTCTAAAGCAAAAGATTGTTACGTTTGGGATATGGATAATGTTAAATATACAGATTTATCATTGATGAGTGTTGGAACAAACATTTTAGGATATGCTAATTCAAAAATTGATAATGCTGTCATCAAATCGATTAAAAAAAGTAATATGTCAACTTTAAATTGTCCAGAAGAAATTTATTTAACAGAAAAATTATTAGATATGCACCCACACTTTGATATGGCTAGATATGCTAGGACAGGAGGAGAGGCTAATTCCATTGCCATAAGAATAGCAAGAGCATCATCAGGAAAAGATAAAGTTGCTATATGTGGATACCATGGTTGGCACGACTGGTATTTGTCTGCGAACCATAATTCGAATGAAAAAAAAGGTATTTTAAAAGATCATTTATTAGCTGGACTTTCAACAAGTGGAGTGCCAAGAAATTTAAAGAATACAACCTACCCTTTTTTGTTCAACGATTATAAAAAATTGGAAGAGATATGTAATAAAAATAAAATAGGAGTGATTAAAATGGAAATATTTAGAAATTTTCCTCCTAAAAGTAATTTTTTAAAAAAAGTAAGAAATCTTGCAAATAAAAAGAATATTGTTTTAATTTTTGATGAATGCACAAGTGGTTTTAGAGAGACATTTGGAGGATTACATCTTAAATATAAAGTTAACCCAGATATATGCATTTTAGGTAAAGCACTGGGCAATGGCTTTCCAATCACAACAATTCTAGGAAGTAAAAAAATTATGGAGGCTGCACAAAATACTTTTATAAGTAGTACTTTTTGGACAGAGAGAAGTGGCTATGTAGCTGGTTTAAAAACCTTAGAAGAGATGAAAAGAATTAAATCTTGGAATATTATTAGCAAACAAGGTAGAAAATTAAAATTAAAATTAGCAAAACTTGGCCAAAAACATAAGTTAAAATTGAAAATAAGTGGTCTTTCATCATGCCCAAGTTTTATAATCAATTCAGATAAATGGGTAAAATATAAAACTTATATTTCTCAAGAGCTATTAATCAAAAAAATATTAGGTGCAAACACTACATATTTATCAATAAGTCATAATGATAAAATAATTAATAGGTACATTAATTGTTTGGATAAAATTTTTTCTAAAATAAGAAAGTGTGAAAATAATGATTTAGATATTGATAAAATTTTAAATAGCGATGTGTGCCATACTGGATTTAAAAGACTTAATTAATAAATAAAAAATTCATTATATCAAATTATCAATAAAGCATATATGATCTGTTAACAAAATTTTTTTCATTTAAACATTTTAATGTATAAAAAAATTATATTAGGAACAGCACAATTTGGAATGCAATATGGAATAACAAATAAAAAAGGCAAAACAAAAAAAACTGAAATTAAAAAAATATTAAATTACCTTTCGAAAAAAAAAATTATTTTTTTAGACACTGCTAGTTCTTATCAGAAAAGTGAGCTTGAAATAGGAAACTATCTTAAAACAAATAAAAAAAAATTTAAAATTATTACAAAATACAATCAAGAAACTGGAAACATTCAAAAACAATTTAATAAAACAAGAAATTTAATTGGACAGAATCCAGATACAATTCTAGCACATTCTGCAAAAGATTATTTATCTAAAGATTTTCAAAAAAATATTGATTTGATAAAAAAAAATTATTCTATTAAAAATATAGGTGTATCATTGTATGAACCAAATGATCTATTTAAAGTTATTAAAATTAGAGTTCCAGATGTAATACAAGTTCCAATAAATATATTTGATAAAAGATTTCTCAATAAAAAAATTATTACATGTTTGAAAAAAAATAATATTAAAATACACGCAAGATCAATATTTCTTCAGGGATTATTATTTATGGATAAAGATAAAATTTATAAAAAGTTTAGCAATGTAAGAAAAACATACGAGGAAATGCTAAAAATTTCACATAAGGAAAAATTAAGTTTAAGTTATCTTTCATTAATTTGGGCATATAATAAAAAAGAAATTAATAAAGTTGTATTAGGAGTAAATTGTTTAAACCATCTAAAACTTAATTTAAAATATATTAAAAAGAAAATTAATAGTAAATCTGTCAAGCTTATTGATGAAATCAACTTACATAATAATAAAATAATTAGACCAAATTTATGGAATATCAGAACATTTTAAAATAATGAAAAGCATTGCAGTCATAGGATCAGGACTCACAGGATGTCTAACAGCATATAAAATTGCTAAAAAATATCCTCAAAAAAAAATATATTTAATTGATGCTTCAAAAAAGATTCTGGGAGGGTTTGACTCAGTTAATATATCAAATCATAATATTAATAATGGATATCATGGCATAGATGTTGGTAGAAATTTAGATTTATTCAACTTTCTAAAAAGAAAAATTAAAATTCCATTTAAATTGTTAAAAGATAATAGAAAAATAATTTTTAATAATTTATATCTAGGAGATGGAGCTTCATTATCTGAATATCCATTAAAAATTAAACGATTGTTTAAAACATTAAAAATAAAAAATAAAGATCCATTTAAAATTTTAAAAAGATTACCAAAATTGTACAAAAATACATTTTCATTAGTTTCCAAGAGGTATTCTGGTGATCTCAAAAATGATATAAGATTTTTTATCCCCTGGTTTCTTCCAAAAGAATTTGAGCTAATGTCTAAAGATGAAGGAGATGTTTTTAGAGAAAAAGTTAGAAAAAAAAAAATTAAAAGTAACATAGCTTATCCACAAAAAGATTTATTTGAGATATTTTCCAAATATTTTCTGAGACAATTTAAGAAAATTAATAATCTCGATATTATCTTGAATGCAAAAATATCAATAAGCAATAATGAAATTTTTTTTATAAAAAAAAATAGAAAAATCACTTTAAAAAGTAGTAATATAATATTCTGCACAAATATTCCTTTTTTTTTGAGAAAAGTAACAGATATGTTCATTGATAAAAAAATGAATAAAAAATTTTTTGTTTTATCTTTAATAAAAACAAAAAAATTTAAACATGACTTTACAGAAACAATTATAGCAGACAAAAGTAATATTAATTTTTTAAGAATAAGTAAAAAAAATCAGAAACCAAGTAATTATTTTGTTTTAGAAAGTATTATCAAAAATCCTAAAGATATTAGTAAATTGATAAATGAAAAAAAAATTAGATCTTTATTTAAAACAATTACTCATGAAGAGAATTTAAATTTAAAAGTTTTAGGGTCAAAAATTACCAGATCTGTCTTTTTTCCAAATAAATTATATCTTAAAAAATTATCTCAAAGAACGAAAAAAGAATTTAAAAAATTCCAAAATAAAAATAAAAATATAAATTTAATTAATTCTTTTACATTTTCACCTATTAATATGTCAAAATCATGGTATGAGTCAGAAAATTTTTTAAATCAAATAATTAAAAATATAAAAAATGAATCATCAAGATAATTTTTACTTTAAGATCGAAGCAAACAAATTTTTCGAAAGAAATTTTTTAAAAGTTAAAAAAAATATTATTAATGTTAATAATTTTAAATTAAGAAAAAGTAAAAATGAAATTTTACAAATTATAAAAAAAAATACATCTGTTAAAAATAAAAATGTTTTAGAGATTGGATGTTTTATTTCAGATTTGCTTAATATATTAAAAAAAAAATATAATTGTAATGTAAGTGGTGTTGAACCATCTAGTTATGCATGCAAATTTGCCAAAAAGGAGTTTGGTCTTAATATTGAAAATAAAACATTCTTAAACAGCAAATATGTGACTTCTAAAAAAAAATATAAAGATAAATTTGATATTATAATTTGTGATGATGTTCTATCATGGATTGATAGAGAAATTATTATGGAATGTATTTTATCAATTAATTATATATTAAAATATGATGGGCATATTTTTTTTAGAGATTTTTCACCGCCTCATAATATTGCAGTAAAAAATCATCATCACAAAAGTGAAAATATTTATAATTATAAAGTTGCTGGAGGACATAAGAGCTTTTTTTTAATGACAGGTCAATATAGGACTATATTTTCCAAAAAATTTATAACAAATAAGTATCAAGTTAATAAATCAAAATCGAATATAACAAATATTTGGACTCATGATTTAATAAAAAAAACTAAAAAAAGTAATTATATTATAAAAGATCTCTAAACTAATTAATATTTGTTATTTTTTTTAAATCGTTTTCTGTTAGAAATTTTTTATTATCTTTTGAGTTATATGAAAAAGATTCAACTTCTTTTTTAAATTTATAATTTTTTTTAAATTTTTTAATTTTTTCATTTAAAACTTTGTCTATCAAAATATAATAATTTCCACTTTCATATATATGACAATTTCTCGTATCAGGAATTAATTCTTCATGTTTTTTTTCACCCGCTCTTACTCCAATTATATTAATTTTATTTTTATTTGAAATTGCTTTTGCAACATCTATCAGTTTATAGGAAGGGCTTTTTCTAATTATTATTTCACCACCTATAGTTTTTTTTAATGCCCATATTACAGTATCGATACATTCTTTAAGTGTAAGGTTAAATCTTGTCATGTCGGGATCAGTAATTAGAAAAGGTTTTTTTTCTTTTAACTGTTTTTTAAAAAGAGGAACTATGGATCCTCTACTACCCATAACATTTCCATATCTCACTAAAGAAAAAGAAGTATTTTTGTTACCAAATATATTATTTGCAGCAATTATAAGTTTATCTGCACATAGTTTGGTTGCTCCATAAAGATTGATGGGTGAAACAGCTTTATCTGTAGATAGTGCGATTAATTTTTTTGCAGAATTTGCAGCTGCAGCCTGTATTACATTTTCTGTACCTTGAATATTAGTTTTAATAAATTCAAATGGATTATACTCTGCTGTATCTACTTGTTTTAATGCAGCTGCATGAATAATATAATCAACATTATCAAACGCGTTCATTAATCTTTCTTTATCTCTTATGTCTCCTACAAAAAATCTTAATTTTTTATGATTTCTTTTAAACAAATCATCATTTTTCATTTCAAATTGTTTAAGTTCGTCTCTACTAAAAATTATAATTTTTTTGAAATAGTTTTTTTTTAACAAATATCCAACAAATGCTCTACCAAATGAACCTGTTCCACCAGTAATTAAAATTGATTCATTGTTAAACATAAATTCTATGACCTAAAAATATTTAAGATTTGATAATATTACACAATACTTACAAAAGATTTATATATATTAAAAGAATAATTTTATGAAAAAAATAATACGTTAAGTGCATTTATATGAATGTGTGTTTATTTATGAAGACTAAGGCCATATCTAATGATAGAATTTTTTGCTTAAAGCATAATTTTAGTTCAATCAATTACACAGTCCCTTTATAGGTTAAAGGAAATGGAATATTGTAAAATAAAATAATTGATTTATACAATCTTAAGTAATGAATATTTACATTCATCTCGAAGTTTCAGTAAGAGAACTTGATAGCAAACTTTTATTGGCTGTAATAGCAGCGTCCAGAGGTCATGAAGTTATTATATCTGATCAAGAGTCAATTATAAAAGGGTTGGAAAGAAAACTGCTTACGCCAGGTATATTTCATACTAAATCTCTAACACCAGCATTAAGCAAGATTATAAAACATAAAAAATTAATAAATACTGGTTGTAAAATTACAAGTATTGATGAAGAGGGGGGATTAGTTGATTATGGATATGAGCGGTTTGTTAGACTGAGATATAGTCAAAAAACCATTAAACAAGCTTCCGCAGTCTTTACGTGGGGACCAGAGGATCATAAAATTATAAAAAAGGTTTTCCCTAATTATGCAAATAAAATACATATGACAGGCTCTCCTCGAGTAGACTTATGGAAACCAATTTTTTATGATTACTGGACAAATAATTATGAAAAACAAACTAAACCATTTCTTCTAATACCATCAAACCAAGGTTTCACAGTTAGTCATATAAATGACAGAATTAAACATTTAGAAAAAGCAGAGTACCTTAAAAAAGAGCCAGAATTTATCCATGAAATATTAAATAGAGAAAGTGAACAATTTAAAATAATTTCGTGCTTTATAGAAGCAATTAAAGAACTTGCGTATAAGAATAAAAATTTTAATATCATTATAAGACCACATCCTTCAGAAAATATTGAAATATGGAAAATTTTATTAAAAGAATTTCCTAATGTTTATGTAAATAGAGATGATGGTGTTTCTGTGTGGATTAAAAATGCATTTGCAATATTGCACAATGGATGCACCACTGCTCTTGAAGCAAGCTTTTTTAAAAAACCAATTATTACATACGCACCATTTAATGCACATTACTCTAGAAGACTAGCAAATGATTTAGGAACAAAAGTTACTTCAATAAATGATTTAACTAAAAAAGTTAATGAAATATTTTTAGATTCTTTAAAAAAGAAAAAACAAAAAAAGCTCAATGAACCTTTACCAAAAATTCTTCTTAAAAAAATTTTTGTAGATGAAAAGGAAACAGCTGCAGAAAAAACTATTAAAGTGTGGGAGAATATTAACGACAGAACTCTTGTGAAACAAAATAACTGGCTTTTATTTAAGTTTGGACTAAAGGTTATGAAATTTAATGGATTATTGGGCAAACTTTTTAAAAATGAAAGTAAAATTAGTAAATTTTCTAAATTTCCTCCATTTGAGAAATATATAATTTTAAAAAAGATTAATAAACTTAAAAAATTATTAAAGATTAAACAAAAAATAGATTGTAAAATTATTTCTGATAGAACAATTTTGATAAGACGGAAGTAAATTTTTTTTTAGAAATTAAATGAAAATTTGTTATTTAGCAAACACTGGAATGCCTTCAAGAAATGCAAGTGCCATTCAAATAGTTAAAATGTGCGAAGCTTTTTCAGAATTAAAAAATAATGTAACTTTAATTACAACAAATACTTCAAGTGGTAATATTTTTAGTTATTATAACGTTAAAAAAAAATTTAAACTAAAAAGATTAAAAAGCTTTAAAAAATTCCCACTTGGAATTAAGTTTTATCTATTTTCAATTTTATCAATAATTGAGAGCAGAAAATTAAAACCAGATATTTATATTACAAGAAATTTTTTTACTTGTTTTTTGTTAATATTACTAAAAAAAAAAACTATTATAGAATTGCATCATGGTTTAAAATCTGAGTCTAGAATTGTAAGATTTATTGTAAAAAATTTTAACTTTTTAAACTCAAAGTATCTAGTAAAATTAATTGCTATTACAAATTATGCTAAAAATCACTATGTAAGCAAGTACTCAATTAAATCTAATAAGATTATAATATTACCCAGTGGGTCATCAATTAAAGAAAATTATCAATATAAAATAAATAAAAAAAAATTTAGTATTGGCTATTTTGGATCTTTATATAAATCAAGGGGATTAGATTTAATCATTAAATTGGCCTCGATAGACCCAAAAAATGATTATTATGTTTATGGTAATAAAAAAAAAACAAAGCTATCATTTTCGAAAAAAATTGAAAAAAATTTACACTTAAACGACTATGTTCCATATAAAAAAATATCAAAAATTTTATTGAATATGGATTTGTTATTGATGCCCTACACATCCTCAATAACAGTCGCTGGTGATGTTGGAGATATAACCAAATATACTTCTCCTTTAAAATTATTTGATTATTTATGTGTTGGAAGGCCAATTATTTGTTCAAATTTTAATGTTTTAAAAGAGATTATTGCTAATAACAAAAATGCAATATTTGTTAAAAATTACAAAAATCCTTTTGCATGGAGAAAAGAAATAACCAAATTAATTAATAACCCAGATAAGATGAAAATTATTTCTAAAAATAATTATAGATTAAGCAAAAAATATTCCCATAGCGCTAGAGCATCAAAAATTTTAGATTTAGTGAAATAACAATATATCAATGAGAAAAAAAATATTTTACTGCTCATCATCCTAGAAAACAGAACTAAAACATATTAATTGATTTTGGTGCTACTGTTTCATATAAATATTTGTGCCATTTGTAACAATAATTATTCCATATAAAAATAATTTAAAATATTTAATTTTAGCTTTAAAGTCAGTTTTTAACCAAAGTTATAAAAATTTTAAGTTAATAATTGTCTATGACAATATCTTTAAATAAGATTTAGAAAAAATTAAAATTTTTTTAAAAAAAAAAAATTATTTTAAAAAATTTAAAGTTAAAATTATTGATAATAAAAAAAATTTTGGAGCAGGAGAGTCAAGAAATATTGCGATAAAAAAAAGTAATTCTAAATATATAGCTTTTCTTGATAGTGACGATACTTGGTCTAAGGATAAATTAAAAATTCAAGTCGAATATATGGAAAAAAATAATATATCATTTTCCCATACATCTTATAATTTAATTAATACTAATAACAAAATCGTTTCATCAAGGTCTGCAAAAAAGAAAATTATATTTCAGGACCTAATTACATCATGTGATATAGGTTTATCTACAGTAATTCTGAAATCAAGTTTGCTAAGTAAAAATAAATTCTTATTTCCTAAAATTAAAACAAAAGAAGATTATGTTTTATGGTTAAAAATAATAAAAAAAATTAAGATTTTAAGAGGACTTGATATTAAACTAACTCATTATCGTAAAACCGAAGGATCACTTTCATCAAATAAATTGCTTAGTTTAATTAATGGATATAAAGTTTACAGAAATTATATGAAGTTTGCAGTAATTAAATCATTCTTTTATTTATTTTTGTTATCTATCAATTCCTTAAAGAAGATAGCAACAAATTATTTCAATTAAAAAA
>Ga0181552_10001971_pt1 | contig 15344 bp, 10 predicted proteins | sample 011ome_18_FD_130583 | JGI IMG/M metagenome (GOLD analysis project Ga0181552, IMG submission 130583) | Coastal salt marsh microbial communities from the Groves Creek Marsh, Skidaway Island, Georgia - 011501BT metaG (megahit assembly) | ecosystem: Environmental > Aquatic > Marine > Intertidal...
ATCATGGTTGGCAAGAAGAAGACGCAGGATGTGCAATTCTATCAAGAGGTCATGGAATCTGTGCAAAACTTAGACGGTGGACGTCGTAACATGTACGACCCGGATGAAATCGAAGACGAGCAGCGCGAGCGTGAGCGACAAAAGAAAATTCAGAAAGAGTTCAGTCACTTTGCCAAGCGCGTGCAAGAGATTTGGGAGAAAGATTTCCCGCACTTGAACTTGGAATTCGATTCGCCCTACCACCAACTCGCGTTCCAAGGTGTGGCGTTCAAGTCTACTGTGCGCATTTTGCCCACGGCGACGTGCTTGGTTGAACTCACCGAGTTCCCGCCCCTTGTCATCTCTTCCAGCGACATTGAAGTCATTAACTTGGAACGTGTTGGTTTCCACTTGAAGAACTTTGATATGGCCATCATCTTCCGCGATTTCAATCGCGAAGTGCACCGTATCGATCAAATTCCGAGTCAGTACTTGGATAACATCAAGCAGTGGTTGACGACACTTGACGTCAAGTACTACGAAGGCAAAGCCAACTTGAATTGGAAGCCGCTTTTGAGGCAAATCAAGGAGGATCCAGATGGATGGCTCGAAGCTGGCGGTTGGGAGTTCTTGAACAACGAAGCTTCCGATGGCGAAGATGAAGAAGACGAAGAGATGAGCGAGTTTGAACCGAGTGAGGATGAAGACGAATCCGAGAGCGAAGATGACTCTGAATCCGAAAGCGTGTACGATTCCGAAGAAGACGAAGGAGAGGAGGAGTTGGATGAAGACGACGAAGAAGGCTTATCTTGGGATGAGCTCGAAGAAAAGGCTGCGCGCGAAGATGCAGATTTGTCTGATAGCGACGAACGTCCTAAGAAGAAGAAACGATAAACACTTTAGAAAAATTTCAATACATACGCGTTCACTTTCCGAAACCACCAAACGCGCGCCTCACGCACACGACGTCATAACTCACCATGTCGTATCTCTTGCCGCACCTTCGTTCGGGATGGGCCGTAGACCAAGCCATCTTATCAGAGGAAGACCGCGTGGTATGCATTCGTTTCGGCTCTGACGCCGACGATACGTGCATGCGCATGGATGAGGTTCGTTTTCCTTCAAGTCGCGCAAGTGGTTTCAACGTACTGACCATCGGTTTTCGACGTAGATGTTAGCTGGGTGCGCGGAGAAGATTAAAAACTTTGCGATTGTGTATTTAGTAGACATCACCGAGGTATGTAGGTTGCGTGCGCGCATGAACTCGCGGTGTCTTTGTTCGTTTCTTCTTCGCGCGCGGACTGACGGCTCTTCTCGTTTGCGCCTTCACTCTTTCGCACAGGTTCCAGACTTCAACGCGATGTACGAGCTGTACGACCCGTGCACTGTGATGTTTTTCTTCCGTAATAAGCATATCATGATTGATTTAGGCACGGGGAATAACAATAAGATTAACTTTCCTCTCGGGGAGAAGCAAGAATTCATTGACATAGTTGAGGTGGTGTACACAGGCGCGAGAAAGGGACGAGGTTTAGTCATCTCCCCTAAGGATTATTCCACGAAATACCGGTACTAGACATATTCATACTACAAACTACTGCATAGCGTTACTTTCTACATTCATACATGGGGCACGGATTCATTGCGGCGCGTCGCGCTTGACGCCGCGAGGAATGTCGCGAATGCCACCGCTCGTGACTGTGTACCGCGCGCTCGCCTGTGCTAAACGTGGCGATTTGGTGATGAAAGCCACGCGATCGTCATTTTCCCAGCTCAAAATCACGCGCGTCGTGCACGCGTGTGCGTATGATTCTCCGAGCGCCGGAACCAAACGCGCCGGGCCTTGCTTTTGCGGCTTCACAGTGACTTGGTTTACGGTGACCACGGCGACGTCTTGAGATGTCGCAATTGACATCAAACGGTTCGTCATCTTGGACAAAATCGTCGTACGCAAAGCCATGTCTTGAAAGTCTTGTCTAAAGTGAAATGCCACGCTATCAATCACCACCAAACGCACGCGCGGATGCTCGGCGATAAACTCGCTCAACGTCTCCAACACCGCCAATAATTCCGTCACTTCATGACATCGAAACAAATGAATCCCTCGCAATATCTTCTCTGGGGTAAAATCCTTCAAGACTTTGGCCAGTTTTTCTTTGTCTTCTCCAGTGCCGGGATCACATCGAAACAAATGATCCACGCACGCACGCGCCATGTCGTGCGCGCGCTCCGCCATAAAACTCCCCTCCGTATCCACATACACCGCTTCACCCTCCAGACCACCAAACGCTTGAGGAATCTGCACGCTCACACACAATTGTGTCGATATCTGCGTCTTACCAATCCCCGGGCATCCACAAAATTCTGTAATCTCCCCGCTAGACACGCCGCCGCCGAGAATCTTGTCCAACTCTTCACAAAATGTAAAAATCCCAACTCGCGCGCGTTCCTCCTCCAACAGCTCCGCCGCACTGCGCGCACCCGCCAGCGCGGTGCCTTCCGCGCCGTATCTCGCCGCTTTTAACACGTCGTTCGCCTCGTCAATCGTGATTTGCGCTTCACGAGCCAACGCGCGCGCACTTCCACCGGTGATGCGATTCAAATCTCTCACCGACACGAACCCGGCGCGTTGAAGCTTGGAACGAATCGATGGCGCCAGTGGCAGGGACGTGAGCGCGTAGGAGTCTATGAACCACGACGTCGTCGCGTCGTTGTCGTTGTACGGGCCTATGGTATCCATGGCGAGCGCGAGAGTGAGGCACGACAGCTGCGCGAGGTGAACCGAGACGGTTAAAGACGCGCGTCGATTTTATTTAACAAAAAACAAATGCGAGCAATCGACAGCGGTGCGTGTGGGTGCGTGTGGGCGTGTGTTATTGTGTGTGGTGGTTTCGTTCTAGGGCTTGATGCTGTCGATGACGTGGGCGACGAACTCACGAACGACGCGCGCGGCGCGCGAGACGACGGGTTTCGTCTTGTCGTACGCTTTACGAGTCGTCGCCTTGGCGGCGACGTACGTCTCAATCGTCTTCTCACGAACGATGATGGCGGCGACATCCATGTACTTGACTCTAAAGTCACCAACAAACTCCGTGACTTTACCCGCATAGGCTGTGGTCGTGCCCTTACTTGCGTCGATGAGCGACAGCAAGTTGTCGCTGCTTGATTTCAACAGTGGCGCGAGTTGCTTGCTCGCCCCAGAAATGAACTCACGCACGTTCATAAACGCCTCCTTGATCGCCACTGGAAACTCAAACGCCAACACCACGCTTAATGCGTCCGCACACGCATCTTTGGCGCGTATCGCGCTCGCCTTGACTTTTTTGAGCGCCTTTTTCGCTTCGAGCGTGCATCGCTCGGGCCCAACCACGTACACGACCACGCACCCCGTCAGCGCGCCAGCCGCGAAAAACACCGCCCACGCACTCGGCACTCCAAATCCAATCACCGACGATGACGCCTTCGACGTTGTCGTCGTCGCAATCGATCTCGTCATCGCCGTCGGCGCCGCGCCCAACGTCGGCGCCGCGACGTCCCGCATCCCCCCGAACAGCTCCCGCACCGCGCGCATCGCCTTCTCCACCGCCCCCTCGGCCGCGTGCACCGCGCTCGAAGACAAATCACCACCCATCATTGTCGTCGTCGCCGTCGACATCGCCGACGTCGCGAACGCGTCGGCGCCGAATACCGCATCGATGCCACTGCGAAACGTTGGATGCACATCGCGCGCCGACGCGAGCGCAGCGCCGACGTAGCCGTGTTTCTCGGCGTACGCGCCCAGGGCGAACGTTGCCGCGGGGGCAATCACTCTCGTCGTCATCGCGCGCGATAGGGCCGTGGCGGTGCGGCGGCGTCGACGTGTGACGGCGCATTCAAGATGCCAGAGGGGTACAACGGCGCCGGTGCTCGGACAAACGGATAAGATTTCGGCGCGGTCGCGTTGGATGTATATTGATACACGCTGTGCTACAATGCGCGTGATGACGCGCAGATGACGCGCGCGTAGATGGCGAGCACCACGCGGGCTGGGTTTATGCGCCGTCGGCGGGGCGAATGGTGCCCATGACTTCGCGCGCTTCGTCGACGGACCAACACTTGCCGGCGGATTTTACGTCGTCGACGCGCGAGGCGTACGTTTCGGGATTTGCGGCGGTTCCGTCGGCGTATGCGCGCGCGGCGTCGGCTTTTGCGGCATCACTTGCGCGTTTGGCGATGGTTTCTAAGGTTTCGCCCGTGTAGGTGTCGATGCCGTCGACAATGCCAAAGCCTTTGGCGACGCGCGCTTGCTGGCGAAACGCGTCCTTTTCACCCTTGTATTCGCTCGGGCAGTTGGAAAAGCATGGAACCATGATGGCGGCGTCTTCATACAGCGGCGGAGGTTTGACGTTGAACTTCCATTGGCATGAAAAGTCGTCATAGTTGGGCTGGATGTGTAAATCCATGCCGAAATCTTCCGAAAGCCACTCCTGCGAGGGCGCTTTACACGTGTTGACGCACACCGACGCGCATTGGCTAGACTCTAAAAATCGACACCGTTCCGCCTTGACAGCCTGCGGAACCTTAATGGTTTCGGGGAAATTCGCAAACGTCTTGCGTAAAAACTCCGGAGTTTTCACATCAACGTGATCAACGCCCTCCATAGGGCCCATGAGCCAAGGAAATAAATTCGTAAACACCAACACAAACGCGTAATTCGCCATCCACTCGGGCGTCGCCGGCTTGACGTACTTTTTCCAAATCGGTGGTATAAACCCAATACCAAGCGCAGGTAAAATCCCAGCGAACACGCGCTTCGCACGAATCTGTACATCTCTCGCGCTACCCTTCATGTCGTTCACCTCGCGTACCGCCGTCATCGTCCCCGCGAACTCGCTCCACGGCGTCGCGTCGTTATCCGCGCCCACCTCCTCCACGAGCAGCTTGCGAATGGTTCTCGTGAGCACCATCGAGATTGGACTCCTATCGATCGACGCGTAGTTCACCGAACCATCGGCGTTTAATGGTAAGCTTGATTGTTTGGGTTTTGATCCTTTCCACGCCGCGTCGTCGCACGGCGAGGACGACGAGCGGGCGACCGCGCGGTGGTGCCCATGGGGACGATGAAGAATCGCGCGCCGAGGGACGCGCGTGCGTCGCGGCGGCGCACACCGACGCGACGAGGTGGTGGTAACAAACGCATCGCTGCGTGCGGTCGCGGTCGCCATCGTCGTCGTCGTCGTCGTCGGCGGCGGCGGCGAGCGTCGCGATGTGACGTCGCCGGCGCGTTTTAGGTTGACGGTTGATTTTCTGTGTTTTCTCGGACCCACGGAGCGCATTGAAGTACGTGTAAAGAGTATGTAGCGTGTCCTGGGTGACGGCGTGTAGGTGCGCGGCTCGACGCGACACACCGCGACACACCGCGACGCCGTGGGTAGGCGCGCCGCGGCCACCGCCGACGTGACATGGACGCCGTGCTCGCCGGGAACGCTTCGGATAAGCCCCACCGCGCGTTTCGCGCTGGGACGAAGAAGAAGAAGAAGGATGCGGCGAAAAAGTCGAAGTCCACGGATGATGGCGGCGGCGCATCTTCGGGCGCGAAAGCGCAAGGAAACAACCCGCGGGCGTTTATATTCAGCGGTGCGCGCAAGGCGAAACGTGCGAGAGTGGTTGCGAATGAGAAAGCCGAGCGTAAGCTGCGTGCGCCGGTGCGAGAGCTCGGGGAAGGTTTGGAGCCGCCGCCGTTTGTGGTCGTCGTGCAAGGGCCGCCGGGCGTGGGGAAGACGACGCTCGTGCGATCGTTAGTGAAGCATTACACGAAGCATGCGTTGAATGAAATTAAAGGGCCGCTGACGCTGGTGACGGGGAAGAAGAGGCGGATTCAGATTTTGGAGGTGAAGAATGATTTGAACGACATGGTGGACGCGGCGAAGATTGCCGATTTAGTGCTCTTGCTCGTCGACGGGTCGTTTGGATTTGAGATGGAGACGTTTGAATTCTTAAACGTGCTCCAAGTACATGGTTTCCCAAAAGTCATGGGGGTGTTGACGCATTTAGATGAGTTTCACGATGTGAAAAAGCTGAAAAAGACGAAAAAGTTGTTGAAGCATCGATTTTGGACTGAAATTTACGACGGCGCAAAGCTGTTTTACATTTCTGGCTTATCGAACGGGCGATATAACTTGCGTGACACGATGAATCTCGCACGATTCATATCAACGGCGAAAACAAAGCCGCTGATGTGGCGCACGGCGCATCCGTACTTGATTGGTGATAGATTTGAAGACATTACCAAGCCCGAACTCGTGCACGACGATCCAGTGTGCGACAGACAAGTGGCGCTGTACGGCTTTTTGCATGGATGCAATTTAAAGTACGGACAGCAAGTTCACGTCGCAGGCGTGGGCGACATGCAAGTCAAAGAAATCGTAGAGATGCCCGACCCGTGTCCACTACCGAGTAAAGAGAGAAAGCAACGCAAGTTGGATGAAAAGCAAAAACTCATCTACGCGCCGATGAGCGACGTCGGCGGCTTATTGTACGACAAAGACGCCGTGTACATCACCGTTGATGACAAGCAGATGAACTTTTCAAAGCGTCAACTCGAACAAAAACTCAAAGCTGAAAACAGACCTTTACCAGATGAACACGCCGTAGATTTCGGCGTCGAGATGGTGCACGGATTACAGGACACGCGCATCACCGTCGACGAAAAGCTTCGGAACAGTGAAATCTCTCTCTTCAGGGGTGGTAGGACATTGAAGGGCGAAGACGTCGGTAAACCGAGCGCTTTCGACGTGGACGATAGTGACGATGACGATGACGATGACGACGACGACGACGATAGTGGGTCGAGTAGTGATGATTCCGACAGCGACAGCGACAGCGGCGACGACGACGATTTTCCATCCCGGCGCAAAGCCAAGCCCGGAGATACTCGCGTGCGTCGCGCGGCTGTGTTCAGCGAAGAACCCGAGCGTGGTTATGAAGATGTTGACAGCGAGGGCGACGACGAAGATGATGATGACGACGAAGGTCTCGGTCGCGGTGCGTCAAAATGGAAGGAATACATGCGCGGCGCCAAGCGCGAAAAGACGCTCATGGAGATCATCTACGACGACACGACGAATGACGGTGTGGGTGACGATAGCGACAATTCAGGATCCGATTCAGAGTCCGACGATTTGTTCAAAAAACAAGAAGATTCTGACTCCAAGGTTGATGCCCTCGATTCTTTCGATCGCAGTAAGTTTACGAGTGAAGTTCGTTCTGGGTTGGATCTCGACGACCCGTCGTTGCGCAACCGTTTCGTCACTGGAGATTGGGACGCCGCAAAATCGCGAAGTGAGGCACAGCCGAGCGCGGAAGCTGGTGATGATGACGATGATGAGGTGTTTGGCGACTTTGAAGATTTAGAAACTGGAGAAAAGTTTGGTCCTGGTATGGGAGGCGCCGACGATGATGGAGACGAAGACGAAGACGAAGACGAGGAAGCCGCGGAGCAACGCCGTCTCGAAGCCAAACGCTCAAAGCACGAAGAGTTTGTCGCCGACGGCGATCAAACTATGAAAAAGAAGAGTCCAAATTTTGTCGACGACGATGGTCCATCATCATATTTTGAGCTCGTAAAGAATCAAATGAAGGAGGAAACCGCGCGTTCGCGCGCCATTCTCGACACGCTGCCCGACAACACGCGTCAAGCCATGGAAGGTTTCCGTCCAGGTGCATACTTGCGCATCGTTCTCGCCAAAGTGCCGTGCGAATGGGTTGAAAATTTCGACCCCACGCGTCCGATCGTCATCGGTGGCATTCTCCCTGGTGAAGAAATCATGGGTGTGCAACAAGTGCGTCTTAAAAAGCACCGCTGGCATCGCAAGACGTTGAAGAATCAAGACCCGCTCATCTTCTCCATCGGCTGGCGACGTTTCCAAAGCATCCCAGTGTACAGCATGCTCGACGCTAACTCAAGGCATCGTATGATTAAATACACGCCCGATCACATGCACTGTTATGCGACATTTTACGGCCCACTGGCGCCGCAGAACACGGGTGTGATTTGCTTCCAAAGCATGGCGTCGCAGCAGGCGAGTTTTCGCATCGCCGCTTCGGCGACCATTCTCGAGTTTGATCACTCTATTAAGATCGTGAAAAAGCTCAAACTCGTCGGAACGCCTTCGAAGGTGTTTAAGAACACGGCTTTTATTTCTGGGATGTTCAACTCGTCGTTGGAGGTGGGGAGATTTGAAGGCGCGGCGTTGCGCACGGTTTCGGGCATTCGAGGGACGATTAAAAAGGCTATAAAACCGGGCGAAGCCGCGCACGGTGCCAAGGATGGTGGCATGAGAGAAGGTAGTTTCCGCGCTTCTTTTGAGGACAAATTACTCTTGTCTGATATCGTATTCTTACGCACGTGGACAAAGGTGGATGTTCCAAAGTTCTACAATCCGCTCACGACGAGCATGATGAAGGACACCAAGGATTGGCGCGGCATGAAAACCGTCGGTCAACTTCGGTATGAAAAATCTATCCCGATCCCAGTCAACGTTGATTCCATTTATAAGCCAATCGAACGCAAGGCGCGCGTGTTCAACAAGTTACATGTGCCCAAGGCGCTTCAACAAGCGTTGCCGTTCAAGTCCAAGCCTAAATTGGAGCAGGCGCGAACGCGGCAAACGCTCGAGCAGCGTCGCGCCGTCGTACGCGACAAAGATGAGAAGAAACTCGCGACGATGGTGCAGCAGCTCAACACTATTCGTAACGAAAAAGTCGCAAAACGTGAAGCACAACAAGCTGTGCGTCGCGCTGCGCGCGCCAAGGCGCAAGGTAAGGAGGACGAATGGCGCAACGCGCTCAAGAAGGATGCGGCGAAGAAGCGACATCGCGAACGCGGCAAGGCGGAAGCCGCGCGCGCTCGCGACGACGGCGGACGCAAATACGCAAAGAAGGGCAAAAAGTAACGATAGTTTTCGTGTAGTAAAAATATACCAATACAAACAATGAATTCAATGTATGCGTGCCTACTATAGTGTCTACGCGCGAATGGTTGACCCAAACGCCACGGACGTCTTAGCTCGATGAAGCTTGGCAAATTCCTCGCGCCTCGCGTTGACCGCCTCTAAATATCTCGATTGTACTACTTTCCGTGCACTCTTGTCATCGTCGCCATCATCACGATTGCCATCAAACATGTGGTTGTCCCGCCGCCGAGCGCGCGCGGCGCGTTCAATCTCGCCGTCAATCGCGCGTATTCTCCGTTCCACCTCTCGTCTCGTCTCCGCCGCGAACGCCCGCGCATCGTCGCTCGCGAACGAACGCCAGCCACCACTGTCGTCATCACCATCATCATCTCCTCGCGCTGACGACGACACTCGCACTTCTCGCGCGCCGTCTACCGCGTCTCGCGCGACGCTTTTATAGTCAAACGCACCACCGAGCGCGCGTTCGACGGCTATCCTCGCCGCGCTCTTCCCACCACCGCCGCCGCATCGACCGCCGACCGTCGCCGCACCCTCGTCGTCGTCCGCGGCGCGCGTGTTCGCGATCGTCGCCGTCGCCGCCGTCGCCGTCGCCGTCGCCGTCGTCGTCGTCGTCGTCGTCGTCGTGGGCGTGCGCGCAATCGTCAACGGTCTCGGTCGTCGTCGTTCGAGCGCACCCATGGCTGAGGACACCGCCGCCGACGTCGACGGCGATGGACGCACCGCACCTATGGCGATCACCCGCGCGAGCCGCGTCCGCGCGACGACACGAATGCGCGTCGCGCAGTGCGGTGCATTACGACCGACGATTGGATTGTGAACGTAAAGTGCAGCGTAGAGTTCAACTCGTATTAAATAAAAGTAAAGCGCTCCGTCGTTTATATTACGCGAGATCGTGCGTGGTGAATGTTAGAACACACACACACACACACAACCAACTCGCTCACGCACGCCTCATGTGCGCGTCATCAGCGCGGCGTTGATGGTGTTATTATTGTGACCGTTATTATTGGGATGGCGTCAGTTGGCCCCCTCGCGTACGTCTCGTACGAGTATCATACGACTCTTACATCTTTTGCGTCGCCGGTGCGTGCACCACAACCACTTGCGGCGCAGCCGCACCACCACCAACCGCCATTTGCGATTGTCGGTTCGCAACTTCGCGCGACACTTGGCATTGCACGCATCCGATGCAGCACAAGCATTCAAACAATCCAATCTCCTGCGTCACCCCGACGCGTTGCAACGCGCTTTGCAGCACGCTCTTCGCGTACATGTTGTAAATCAACGGAAAACTCAAGCACGTCCCGACGAGGCACGTCGTGCAGCAATCACCGCTCTGCGACTTTGACGCAACCGAGCCCAAATGGCACGTCCCGCAGCACGCGCCGTAGACGCAATCGCCCACGTCGTCAAAGCATCCGAACGTCGTTTGCGTCATCGGCACCGGCGCCGAGGTTACCAAGCCAGCCATGATGTGTAGTAGTTACACGTAGATGTGTGTGTGTGTGTGTAGATGTGTGCGTGCGTGAGTGCGCGCGCGGGAATGGCGTTCCGATCCGATCGCCAACACCATCCAATCGCGCGTTCCGGGTTTCCGGAGCGCGCGTCGTCCTATGCGCGCGCGTACATATCGGCTAAACATCTCCAGAGTACTGGAGTAAAAAATATTACCCTTGCCGCGTGACTGACACAGGTCACATCACCCGGTATATACGTTGAGATATGCGATATGCGCGCGCGAACATCGTCGATCTGGCCGAGGGACCCACCCCTTTGCCTGGTCGCGATCGGTCGGTCGATCGGGCGATCGATCGATCGGGCGTTCGGTCGATCGGCGACCCGATCGAGGACGGCGTCGTGCGTCGGTGTCGACTGTGCGACGTCGCGCGCGCGCGACCGCAGAGGGCGGCGCCGCGCGCGGGGTGGAGATCGAACGCGTCGCGACGACGTAATACATACGCGCGCGCGCATATATACCTTGACGTGTGCGCGCGAGCGCGAGCGCGAGGACGAGGACGACGAGCGCGCGTGGATCAGCGAGCCGCGTGGTCGTCGTCTCGAATCGATCGCGGCTGGCGCGTTCGAGGTGGATTTGATTTCGCGTGGGTGATTTCGCGCGTGCGCGGGTGTTTGACGGTGTGTTTGACGCGCGTGACGTGTGGTGAGGAACACGTGTGTGCGTTGCGTGCGGTGTGGGTGTGGGCGTACGCGTCGCGTGGCGTTCGAGGTGGAGAATTCTCTCGCGCGTGACAACCAACCCTAAACGCATTCGAGGGAGATTTGATTTGGATTGTCTGATCGTCCCACCCCCCTTTTCTACCCCTATACAAACCAACTGCCTCGGGTTTTTAGCTTTTGAGGAGTAGATCTCTGTACCTGGCGTGCGAGCTGTGCACGATCAAGCGTAGCCGTCTGATTTAGTTTGCCGAACAACCGCCGTAGAGGAGACGTTGACGGCGCGTCTCGTAAACATTTTCGTCGCTTTGAAGCTCGAAAGATTTTGTTTGATTTGTTTGTTTACTAAACATCGACACTTTGCTGTTCGTCTGGTTGGACTGGTATTTTTCATCCAATCGGCGACACTAACACGTCCTGCTAAGTAAGTAATACGTGGAGTTTGGAATCGCCGTGCTAATTGTTGACGAGGAGGATTGATTCCTCGAGACGTCATTCGGCGCTTTTGAAGATTATAATTTGAGCACGAATGGCGTCGTCGAGTTCGTCCTCCGAAGGCATCGTGGCGGTAAGCTCGAGCGATGATGACGTTATGCGTTCTAACGACGCGTCGTCTGGTGCTGGAACGGGGTATACCGATACGGCGGCGATATTGGCGCAAATGCCGCTCGCGCTTCGCGCGCAGCTCGTCGCCGTCGCAAAGGCTTCGTCGAATCCAGCGCCAGCCGCCGTCGTTGACGAGTGGTCAAAAAAGACTCAACTCGGCGCCGACGTCCTCAATGCCGTGTTCGCCGCCATTCCGCGCGTACCGTCGTCTTCGGAAATCCAAAGCTTAAACAATGGAGCGCGCGAAGCGGAGGCGCGAGTCATTTCGAGTCACAATTTCGAGCACGCGTCGCGAGACGTCGGCTTGCCGTCAACGTCTGGTGACGACGACGGCGATGAAACGGTATTTCCTGGAATCCCCGAAGATGTGCGCGTGGAGATTGTGTGCGGAGACATCCGAGGGACGTTGGTGTTGAAGGCTGGATTCAAGCGTCAACAAGAGCGCGTGTTATACAAGGGATCTTTGATTACGCCGAGCAAATTCGAGGCTGACGCCGGAAAAGGGGCATCAAAGAGATGGAAGTCTACGTGCTACGTCGTCAGAGAAAACGGTTCGAAGGGATCGAATGTTGGGGATTGGATGTTGAAAAAGAATTACCATGCGGCGGGCACCGTCATCGGCGGAGGCAAGGCAGACGTCAAGAAGACTGCATCGTCGGCAATACCGGCGACGAAGAAACCAGAGGCAAAGAAGAAGTCTGCGTTTGAGATAGAATTAGAAGACGTTTTAGACGATGAGGGAGGGATAGGTGAAAGCGTGGCAGATTTTGTGCACTTAATGCGGAAATGTTCACGCTCTGCAGAGCGAAGCTTATTGTTACAAGTCATTCGCGGCACCATGCAGAAGCGACGCTTGCGCGAGTTAGCCGCGGGGAAAGGTTTGGATACTTTGCAAACATGGTTGGGAGACGCTAGAGAGAAATTTGAGTCCACACTCTTAGTTTCTATACTTCGAACGCTAAAGATGATTCCTGTAAACTTCGACGCGCTTTCACGAACTTCGATTGGCACGGCTATCAGCAAGCTGAAGACGTACCAGGTTCCTGCCGGTCAACCTGAGTTTGACAACAAGGAGATGAACGATAAAGTACTGAGATTATCCAAGTCTGTAAAGGCTCAGTGGAAGGCGCAGATTACTGAAGCGCACGTTACTGAGCCCGAGCCGGTGGAGGCAAAAGTTGCGCCAAAGAAGATTGAGAAACCCGCGCCGGTGGCGGCGCCCGTCGTCGCGGTGAAGGAGCTAGGGGACGATGATTTGTTTGGCAACGCATCGAAAAGTGCAAAAGTAGTCGCAAAGGTGCCGGTAAAGGTGACAACCAAGGTGATTGAGCGAAAGTCTGACGCCAAGCTTGCGGCGTCGACGAGCAAGCCGAGTCAAAGCGTGACTGACTTGTTGACCAATGCAAAACCTGTACCAAAGGTGCATCTCCCGCCGCCACCAGCCAAACCAACAACGGCCGATGCGGCCGAGGATGGCGATTCGGGCGGATCGAAGAAGCGCAAGCGCAAGAGTGTCACTTGGGCGGCGGATGACGTACTCGAGCAAGTCAGAGTGTTTGAAAAGGATATCAAGCAAAAAGATGTATTCCCGGATCCCTCCAGCGAAGCGACTGATGCTAGTGGGCGCAAGGCACTTGAGAGTCGCGATCGTGAGGTTGCCGCCGAACGGCGTGCGGCAGAGAAAGCGCATCGAAGACGACTTGATGAAATGCGAGCTACAACGAGTTGGCGCGCGCCGGCGTACGTATCCATTCCAAAGCCGCCTCCAGAAGGCAGGCCTGGCGAGGTTCTCGAGCTTTCCTATGGTATCGATTCTGAAGAACGCGACAGAATGCTTCGCCGTGAAGCAGAGCAGCCAAGTGTCAAGTACAAGCGTCCCGAAGACATTCCAGACACTCCAGGTGAAGCGCCAAACGAGGACGACCAACTCGATTTACAGAATACGCCGACGTTTACGATGGAGTTCCAAGAAGAAGAAATGTCGCCTCCAATTCAGGATAACATGTACGATATCACGCAACAGTACGCGCAACCAATGCACGATCAAGCAGCGGTACCAGCCATCGATTTCAACGCGCTGGGGCAGTTACTCGCTCAAGTGCAAAGTAGCGCCGCAGGTTTCCAGCAGCAGCAGCAGCAGCAACAACCGTACGCACAGCAGTATGCCAGTCAACCTGTGCAGTATCCAGGTCCACCCATGCATCTACAAAGCGCGTATCAACCGCAAGCACCGCCGAGAGCGACAACCACCGCGCTCTCTGGAGGCACTCCGGTGCCCGTCCAAGCGCCCATCGTCGCCAATGGCAAGCAGTTCCGCGGCGTCTGTGCGTACTTCAATACACCAAGAGGATGTAATTGGGGCGACAAATGTGGCTACCTACATGAAAAAGGTGTCACGCCTCAATGATTAGCCAAACAACCTAAGAGAAATGCAACATACTAGTTTTAGCGAAAACTTCGCTCCAGACGACATCGCTCGCGCTCGAAACGCGCGCGCGTCATCGCCCTTTCACAACGCGTGTCCCATCCCGCATTCTCGCGTACATACACCATAAAATACAAAAATATAATAACACACATAACGTTTCATTTCGCGTTCAATATAATAACACACATTCACAATCCGTCATCGTTCTCACGCGCGGCGCTCCCGCGCGAACGCGTTCGCCCGAGTGTTCCATTTCGGACATGTGGAAAAATTCACTTCCAGTTTCAAACGCCCAACCATTGCGCGCGTCTGCCGTCACTCGCCGCCGCCGCCGCCGCCCACACCACGGCACGACCGCACGCGCGTCGCATCCACCGACGCATTCACGTCAACGCACACGCGTGTCGCACACGCGCGCACGTCCACCGCATCGTCAGCCTCGGGTGGTTGTTTTGAAATTTTTTAAAATTCGCACGCGCACTCGACGTTCGCGACACGATGACGCCGTGGTGCTTTGACGTGGACGCCAAGATCGAACGCGCATCGATCGTGAGTTCGTTTACGCTGAAACACGCGGCACTGTGCGGCGATGCGTCGTCGCAAGGTGGTGGATTTGGGAATCATAAGATGTCCCCGGGCGCGACGTCGGGGGAGTTTAAGTTTAAATTCGGCGACGGAGGGAAGACGTCGCACGAAGTGACGGTGCGAGAGGTTAAGGCGATATTTGGCAAGTTTGTCAAGGAGGGAAAATTGACGATTGAGAGTAGAGATGGGGTGAAGATGTTGATTAAAGGACCACCGACGGAGTGCGCTCGGTTGATGAAGACGTTGACGACGTTGAAGTCGCAACCGGCGAACGCGAGGGACGCGTATTTGAAAGGATTAGAACCTTGTACGCGGTGTAAGGAAAAATGCCAGGTGAATATGCAAAAGGCGGAAGAGAAGCAGCGTAAGATTGTTGAGGCACAAATCGCTGCGCATGAGATGAGCGCTGAGAAGAAGAGGAAGCGCGAGGCGGAGGAGGTTGAGAAGCGCGCCAGCAAGGACGCCGCCAAGGTGTCTGAGGAGCTTCGTTCGCTTGAAGCGAAGAAAGATCAAATCGAGCGAATGAAGGCAGAAATTGCGAAATTGAAGATTGATATCGTAGGCGAACGCGCATCTTTGCTGCAAGAGAAGGAGAGCTTGACGCAATCTAGACGCGA